>Ga0315913_1006146_pt1 | contig 14549 bp, 9 predicted proteins | sample MpolsnodulesMG_FD_207736 | JGI IMG/M metagenome (GOLD analysis project Ga0315913, IMG submission 207736) | Medicago polymorpha root nodule microbial communities from Los Angeles, California, United States - small nodules | ecosystem: Host-associated > Plants > Roots > Nodule | place: USA... | reverse complement strand
TCCACTTATTTCTAATTAATTCTAATTCAGCCCCTTCAAGTCTAATTATTCTAATTTCCAACCTATCCTACTAAATAATAGAATAAAGCCACTTAATAAAATATTAATACACAACAACATGTCACTTATCAACATAAATCATATAAGTCATATAAAAGATTCTAAACTCAACCAAAATAATCAAATAAATAAATAGGGCGTTACAGCCGGCCGCCGCGCCGGGAAACCCATCCACCACCCATCTCCAAAAACATGCAAATAATCCAAAATCACAAAAAATATTTTCATAATAAACCTTGATCCAAAATCAACTAATTCCTTTTTTTATTTCTTTCTTAATCAAATTTTAATCTATTTAATCATATTCAAGTATTTTCTTTTAATATCAAAAAAATACGAACCAATTCTATTTTGCCACTTGGCTTTTTATTTTAAAACTTTTTCAAAACTAATTAAAAATACAAAAATCAATCAAACAGTAATTTCTACCCCGAACTACAAGGTTTTTATCCCTCACGGATACGTAGGCAAAGGGCACTCGTTCTTCAAAATCAATAAAAAATGTAAATAAAAATGTTTTTTTTTTCCTTTAATCACCATTTAATTTCATTTTCAAAAGCAAGCAAGTTATAGCCAAAAAATTAAATAAAGTCAAAAGGTTCTCATAGAGTACTACGAATATTTAGGGTGCTAACACCTTCCCTAAATATAACTAACCCCCGAACCCTAAATCTCTTAAAATGTGGTATTTGAACTTTTTTTCCCTTTCTCTTAAAAAATTAAAAGTTCAGTCTTTAAATAAAAATAATGAGTCTATGGTAATTAAATAATTTGACCTCCGAAAAATGATTCGACATAACCCACTTTTCACTTTTAAATATTTAGAGTCAACAACAAACTCAAATAAAAATTGATAATATAACTTAAACACCACAAGAAGAAAAAATATTTAAAAGTGATTGGTGAGATAAACTATTTTAAAGAGATTAATCTCCCATTTGAAAAATGAATATATCCGTCCATTTTACTGATAATCACATCAGCACAACCACCAAGGTATTCTCCTCAGGTGTTGTCCAATCCATCAATAAAGGAAAATGTTACATGAACACCCTTTAATCATACACCCCATGCACTAGAGACATTTTGGTAAATTCATCTCACAACCACACTTTCTCTTTCATCTTCTCTCCCTCTTTCTTGCCACATGTCAGGATTTTGTATGGATGTAAAAGGTGTACTGCCACATGGGGGTGTACATGTATCACCACTCATAAATAAATGGTCATTTTGCAGGTTAGAGTAGAAGCTATACGCCACTCTAAATCTGAATTAGCGCAGTCTGTGTACTATCAAAAACAAAAAACAGTCAACAGTAGGCACTAGTATGAAAAAGCTAACATAAATAAATATAAAATAAGTGAAAATGGAAAGCAGAAAGTGCACACAGTATATTTACTTAAGTAACAAACTAGAGGAGGAGAAAATCTGAAAATCTAAAATGGAGGAGAGTTCAAAGCGAAGAAAACCAGAAGAAGAAGAAGACAATGGTCAAGGCAGTAACACCAACAAAGACAGATTAAGCAGTCTGCCAGACTCTCTCTTGTGCCATATACTTTCATTCCTTCCCACAGAAACCTCTGTATGCACAATGAGCCTTGTCTCTCATAGGTATCTTCATCTCTGGAAACATCTCCAAGCTTTTGATTTCTACGATGAATACTACCCCGATGTCGACAGCGAGGCCGAACATTTCAAAGACTTTGCCATAAGTTCATCTCATTATCAATGTTTATTTGTTACAGAGAATTAAGTATAATGGGATAACAAATGATTAAAATTATTTTATGAAAAAGTAACAAGATTTATTGATTTTAACAATGAAATTTGACTCGGTTGGTAAGAAGTTGACTCACCCGCAAGGTCGTGAGATCAACTCCCACTATTGATGAAGGAATCTTTTGATGGTTGATCTGTACGTACATTTGTTGGGTCTCACTAAGAGACCTGCCTTGTCGCTCGTGAGCTTCTGGAGCCCAACTCACCTAAACTTTTTAAAAAAACATTTATTGATTGTTTTGTTATATGAAAATAACTCGAGGAAAACTAGGATCCGATGGAGTAGTAATTGGTGATTTTATGATTATTATGCTAATTAAGCAAAGACATTTTCAATTAACAAACCAATTAATAAAAGATATGACAAAACTCGCTAAGGAAAAGACACTATGTCATGTTTTGTAACATTGTTACATACATTCAACATTATTCTTAGACATTCACTTGCAGAATGGCTTTTTATTCTACTATTGTACTGGTATTTATAAAAATTACAATCTTTTATAGAGCTACGAAGATATTGACGTCATTTTTTTATTTATTATTTGCACACTTGTTCTTGTTAAATGTGACATGATAAATGATGATAACATAAGATTTGTGTAATGTACACAGTCTCTACGGTGAGATCTTTGTGGAATTGGCACAATCTTCGGCTGTTTGTTTACCATCATTGAAGAGATTACAACTAGACATTGGTAATGTGGATGTGAATGCCATTAATATGATTCTCTCTGCCTGTCCAATCTTAGAAACTTTGGAACTTTCCTTTTCAACCGAATCTTCGGCCAAGCTTAGGGTTCCATCTTCCTTGAAGTGTTTTAAATTTACTGTAGAGAATGACATTGAAGTTTGTCTTGAGATAGACACACCTGGTCTCAAGTACCTTAGCCTCGCCGATATCACATTTGGCGATGCCACTTCTGTTGGGAACTTGCACAACGTGGAGGAAGCATATCTTGATGTACTCTCCTCTTCTGAAAGTGAATCTGTTGACCCTTTGCTCACCCTCCTCCAAGCTCTCTCTGGCATTAAATGTCTAGTGTTTCGTTGTTATACAGCAAAGGTGAGTGAAATTTTCATTATCCTTGTGTATTATATATTCCATTATATATTTAATAGTTTTGTGCTAATTCTTGTATCTCCACTTGTTCTTGTTGTGTATGTACCAAAAGAGATTATTCGGTAGTATACCTTTTATAGATTTTTCGAACATGCACTTTTCGGAATTCCGCTGTTTACTACATCTAGAGCTCATTGTCCCTACTTTCGACCCTTTTCTGTACGACGTTCTTAAGAAATGTCCTATACTTCAAGCTCTCAAAATTCAGACGGACAAGGTTCGTAAATAGAGTTTAACTTAAGCTTTAGTGTGGGTGTGTGTTTTTGTTTGATTATTTGGTGAGTTGTACATTGTTTCCTGCAGGATACATCACCATTTCAATATAGTCTCACATCAAAGCCGAAAAGTGTTCCTAATTGTCTTGTATCCCACTTGACCTATATTCACTTTAAAGGATATAGAGGATGTTGGCGTGAGATGGACTTTGCTAGTTATGTTTTGCATTATGGACTTGTTTTGAAGACAATGCATATTTCTGGTTTTTTATCGGATGAAAGCAAGAAGTCGACAAAGTACCATACACTCAGAAAATTTTCGAATATGCCAAGGGGATCCACTGTCTGCCAACTTAAATTCGAATGGGTTAGTACTCTCACCCTCTTTATTCTATTATGCTTTCTGAATAAAAAAAAATGATGTTTAGTTCGCACAATTAGTTTCACTTTTTCTTACATTCATGTCACCACATTTTCAACCATGTTAATTTTGGTGGAATTGCAATGCATACCCTTCAATGTATCTAATATTTCTATGATCTAGTTATTTTCTCATAATTAAACCTAATTTGGATTTGCCTCTATCTGTTAAACCAAATTATTCTAGTTCTTCCCTTGTTTCCATGCTTGTATTTGAGTTTTAAGATCATAGAAAATTATGACATTTACATGCTTACTAAATTTGAAGGAATTTTTTTCCTCCCGATTTCATGCCATTTATTGTGAATTAACTTAGTAATTTTGCACTGTGAGTTCTTTTTTGTAATTAGTAATAATAGTAGTATATCTGTAATAATAGTAGTAATAATAGGCTAGTTTTTTTCCTTCTTTCTTTCTTGGTTGCATTTAACTCAATTTAACTATGGTAGTATTACCATCTTATGGGAAAGCAATAAATTTTTATGTTTATGTATCAGTTAAGAATTTTTTAACTTCTGGGTTCTACCATATTTTATATTTTCTATTTTCTACAAATGTATTTTATTTAGGAAGTTATATAATGATGTGGTTGCCATTGACCAAATGTTACTGATAGAGATGAATGAAGATATAGACTGATCTTTATTGATGAACTAAAATAATTACCTGAGTTATTTATTGTAGAGGACCCGACTCTCCTTCATGAGACAGATACAATTTCTAAGTGTACTTGCAAAAGTACAATAATCGTATTAGGGTTTGTATTGTATTGGTCATGCCTTGAGAAGGCTCTCAAGGGTTGTATTTATAGCCCTCTATAGACCTGATTTGTGGTTACTTAAGCTATAAGTAATGAGGGTATTTAAGTATTTAGGCCGAGATCTAGAGGCTTCAAGAAGGTGGCTGAGGCGGCGCCCTGGGAAGGGCGCGCCTTGGGCCTTAGAGCCCTTCTGGAGGGCAGAAGGGCGCTAAGGCCTCTGGGAGGGTCTAAATGCCCTTTTGGAGGACTCCTAGGTCCTTAGGAATATATCGACGGTCCACTAAGCTATTCCTTACTCTGCCCCTCACCATCCTTATAACGTCACTTAACACAAGTCAGAACGAGTTTCATCATCTATAGCTCTCCTATTTCTGAAAACTAAATGGAGGTCATTGCTTATCGCTTACATTTAGTTGGGATTTATTAAAAAATTCCCTCTTGATGTACACAGTATTGCTTAGAATGTGCATAAGCTCTTGTAGAAATCTTAGTGTTGCAAGCATGTTAATGTATTGCCTACTTGTGCTTGTGTATATTTATGTTTAAATTTTTTGTGAGCTTAAAATCTCATTGTCAGCAATTTTATGCATCTGTGTAGCTTTTGTCTTACGAATAATCGGCCATTTCTTACAAGTTATGAGTACGAAATTTAAGTTCATGCAACTAGGTGTTGTGTTCCATTTCAAAACCATCTGAGCCATATTTCTATATTTTTTTTTATGGTTTAGGTGCTGAAAATGTAATTTAGCTGTTTTAAAGTATTGTTCTTAGAAGAAAAAGCCTATTTTCGTTTTCGTTAGTAGGGATTGTAATCAGTTTTTGTTTTCCAACTAAATCAATGCCATCCTCAACTTTCTTTAGTTTTGGTCGTTGGATAACTTAACAGATTTTAGTTGTTATATAATGCTAAATGGCATGATTTGTTAAAACTGATTGTCTTTTTTGTTGATAAACTATATTATTTTTGTCTACGGATTTAATTACATGAATTAATAATGTTAAGTTAATGTTGCAGGATGAATCAGTGTAGATTTGGCATTTGCACATCCTGGTTATTCAGTCTTCCTTGTTGGTTACAAATTTGATGGAATTTCAAACTTTGTGAGCTTAATGTTTTGGCAGTGTACTTTTGTATTTTGCATTTTATCAAAAGCTTCAAGTCTTTTGCAACCATTTGCTTATGTTATGCTTTATATTGTGTTAAACAACGGACATCTAATTGAAAATTGTTTATGGGATTTCCAAAGACTTGCTTAAGAATCACTATAACTCAGCAAGGTTGTGGAGCAATATGATCTTCCATAATATTAGCTAACTTAGTAAAAATCCATGAAATTGATTTTAAGGCGCATACAATATATATTCTGCATATTTTGAGTCTTTGATCAAATCAAATTGACATTTTCTCTAAGCTTATTGATGGAATATGATAAAACGTAATAGAATTGAGTGGTATGGAGCACTAGAATCCATTTCATCCAATTTGGAGGATATGCAATGAATAGTTGAAACCTCTAAATTACATAATTAGTCGTCTTATACACCCAATGTTTATACAATGTTCATCGATATATCTACCCTAACCATTATAGGAAATGTATATAGAAATGATTTTAACAATGCCTTGGAACAACAAATGGTCATAGAGCCAGCTCGGTTGAAGGAGATGAAGCTCAAAGTTGCACTCATAAGTGCAACACCAGCTAGATAACAGATCAAATCCTGTTTTACAAATTTTAACTAAGTCAATTGAGTGCTCATAACAGAATTAAGCAAAATCATTTTTACTCAAATAGCAAAGGTATTTTTGTTGTTGAAATCAACACCTGCAAAAGTGAATTTTATTCCCTCAACTCTTAATCAAAGCAATTTGCAAAAGTAAAATATGCCAATGAAGTATAAAAATTAAAAACCTCTCTTTTTGCCAAAATCAAAATTGCAAGTTTGGAAGGGCTTCAAAATCCAAACACCATACTGCAGTGTTCTTGTTATGCTTCTAGAGTAATATCGTAGAAAGTCTAAGCATAGTCCAAGAAAAATAAGCACCAAGGAGTATAGTATGCCTGCATTTAGCAAGCATCTTAATTCTCAATGTCGTTGTCCAAAATTTTAGACTTTAGTCATGTCTCGTATCCGTATACACTCTCCATAGTTGATATGTCTTATGATCTAGTCCTCATTTTTAAAACATGGGTGTTTGGGGAGGTGTAGAAAAATCTTACCGTAGAAATTATTGGTAACTCTTTTGACTTATTTTTGGAGTTAACATATTTTTTGACTTACACTTTTGACACAAGTACATAAGTGATGTCTATTGTTTGTGTTAGAAAACAAAGAGAGACATCACCATTCATTTCAACAAATTATATCATAATTTTGTTTTTATGCAAAGTCATGGCTATTTTGTGTCACTCTAATCAATTGTCTATATCAACGGATCTTTTGACTTACTCCTTTGACATAAGCACATAACTCAGGGATGTCTATTGTCTGTATCAGAAAACAAAGAGAGACCTCGCCGTTCATTTCAGCCAATTATATCACAATTTTGTTTTTATGCCAAGTCATGGTTACATTGTGTCACGTGTGAATAGGCGGAAAACCCCTTGAAATTGTAACTTTCGTCAAAACTCCCTCCAACTTTTAAGAAATTTCAAAAACCCTCTTGAAATTGCATAACGTCGGTCATTTTTGTCCTTTTGTTAAGTGGCTCCGTTAAACATGGTGATGTGGCTCCGTTAACTAACACTTGACACATGAACATATCTCCCTAAATTATGTGACTTTCCGCATCCGAGATCTACCGATAGGAACCATTTTTGCTTCCTCACAAAGTCGAACAGGGATATGATACCATTGTTGGACCTTATAAGGGAGCCAACAATAGAAATAGAAAAACCACGCAAATGAGAATGATATCACATCTTCATCCAATATTTAAACTATGACAAATTCTAACCTGTGTTAGGCACAAATATCCATACTAATTTTTAAACATTCAAACAAAGTTTTAAAGAGTTTTATGTTTATGATTGTCTTGGGATATTTAACTTGGTTGTAGTAAAGGGAAGTTTATCGATCTATTAGTTAATTTATTTATGAAACTTAATGACTAAAAATAATACAATCTTTCTCCATTTTAATTATTTAAGATGTCATAATTTTTTTTTCTTTTGTTTCAATCTCCCCATATTATTTCTCTCTTTAAAACTGTCAATTAAAACAAATTGAGACAATTAAAACAAAATTACTTTCAATCAAAAGAAAGTTTTCAATGATAAGTCATGTTCCGAACCGGCTAGAAGCCCAATAGCATGAGGCACAATAAGCCGAAACCCAAGACAAATAGAACTAGGAATGGTGAAGGAATACACGAAACCTTGTGTGTATCACCGCACAAGAGCACACAGTGACTTCATCTCTACCGTACACGCCATTTCCAACGGCTCCCTAAGATGGCGCCGCATTTCATAGAAGGCGTTAGCACCCTCCAAACCTATATAAGGGTTACTCAATGTCGCCATCAAGGTACACTTTACTTTTATCACTTTTCGGAGATAATCACCTCTCACAAATATTGATTTAAACATTGAAGTGTTAACGTGTTCGCATGCACTTTTCTCCTTCACCGTGAAAACTCAACCTCCATCCGCGAATAACAGTTCCTCATTTGTGATTTTCATCAAATAGATTAAGTCATTTTTCAAACAAATTTCTCATTATAACTCACTTTTCACTTTTAAATATCTAGTGTGAGCGACAATCACCGATAAAAATTGATAAATGGTCATTTTACACCAATATTAATAATCAGCACAGCCACCAAGGTATTTCCTCATGTGTTGTCCAATCCATCAATAAATGGTCATTTTCCAGGCTAGAGAAGAAGCTATATGCCACTCTAAATCTGAATTAGCGAAGTCTATGAGGTGTTGTATTACTACTATACTAGGTATATAACCCGTGCGTTGCACGGGTTTGGTTAAAAAATTTCCTAACCTTTTTTAATTGAAAATAATAATTTTAGCATTTGTGTTTATTATTTTTTGATTTAAAAAATGATTTAATAAATATTTTAAAATTCTTTACTTGTCAAGTGAATATAGAATATAAAAAGATAGATAAAAATTGTTTTTGACCCAAATAGTGTCATTCACTTTTATATAAAAATCAATAGAAGCATTGAATAGTTTGGAGCAGTTTAGGCTATAGTTTTTCGCAATATATGTTTTTAGTCAAAAGAAAAATAGCGGTCTCCTGTAAAAACTTCTTTTAGTCTTTTAGTTTCCTTTTTCTTTGGGTTTTACTTCTACCCCTCATACTTTTGTTGTTTTCCTTCTATTTGGATCTTATCAAAATTTCATTGTAACTCGAGTCAACAAAATTATTTCATTCTTTAAAAAAAATGAAATAAAAAAACCCCATTTTAAAATATTAAAATGGCTCCTTTTTCATATGTTCCACACTTGATGACGACGTGATTTTTAGTAAAAAAAATGTATTACTATATTTAATCGCTTTACAATAAATGAGAAAGTAATAATTATGGTAAATATAATCACAAAATGTTCAATGTTTCGTAATATTTTAAAATACGGTGATATGGATATCGTTAATGTTAACCTGTATTAGAGATAAGAGCATGTAGCTGATGTAGAACCACAGGAAACCAGATTAGAAACAGAAGATAAGGGCTCCGCTATAAGGGAAGAAATGGAAAAAGAGATTGATGATGCAATAAAAACAGAGAACCAACAAAACCTTGAGGCTTCAGGCTTTCAATTAGTAACAAGAAGAACAAAAAAGAAAAACCAAAAAACAAACACTAACCCTGTTAGAAACAACTACAAAACTAGGTCACGACCTAGTAACCAAACACCTTCCCAATGAAACTCTTATTCTGGAACTTAAGGGGACTTGCCAACTCCCCTTCCAGATTGGCCCTTCAACAACTGATTATACAACACAAACCTGACTTTATATTCTTAGCCGAACCTTGGTTACCATATGAAAATTTCCCCACAAATTGGTTCCATAGACTCGACCTTAATTTGTTTGCTTGTAACACTAGACCTAACAATTTTCCCAGCCTTTGGTGCTTATGCAAAAATGACATTAACCCCACAGTGGTTGGTTCTTCTAACCAACATGTTTCTTTTACCTTCAGCCACAACGATACCACTTTTGGTGTGTCTGCAGTCTATGCGTCAACTTGCTACATACATAGAAGACTGCTTTGGCACGACCTTCTCACTCTCCATAATCAATTTACCATCCCATGGTGCACTTTAGGAGACTTTAATGCACTTATTGGTTTCCATGAGCATAGAGGTTCTTCCCCTTCGGCAAGACATCCAATGGCTGAATTCCTTGATTGGTCAAATAACGATAATTCTATTCATCTTCCTACAAGAGGTGTCCAATTTACTTGGGCAAATGGCAGACATGGCAGAAGATTCACTGAGAAAAGACTTGATCGAGCTCTCTGCAATCAGGTTTGGTTAGACAATTGCTCCTCCATTACAGTCTCTACTCTTCTTAAGCATAGATCGGACACTTTCCCATATTAGTTGACTCTATGAAGGATGAACCAAAAACTCCACATCAGTTCAAGTTTCTCAAGATGTGGACAATGCATGATGATTGTAAAAATGTTGTTGCGTCTTGCTGGGAGCGACACTTTGTTGGTTGTAAAATGTTTATCCTCACACAGAAACTCAAACACCTTAAATCCACTTTGAAAGCCTGGAATAAAGACGTTTTTGGCAATGTTCATGACTTAGTCAAAATTGTTGAAACAAACCTTCATCAGATTCAAGCCCAAATAGATGCTTCAGGTCACTCTAATAGTCTATTAGATCAACACAAGCTTGCACAAATAAACCTTGACCTAGCCTTAGACAGAGAAGAAGTTTTTTGGAAGGAAAAAGCAAACATTAAATGGCATCTGGAGGGAGGCCGAAACACTACCTATTTCCACAATATAGCCAATATTAAGGCCAAAACCAACAAAATTACCTATATCAAAGATGGTGAACAGCTGTTAACGGAGCCTGAGCGTATCAAAGAGCACATTACTAACCATTTCAAGAATATTTTCTGTTTTTCTTCTGTTTTGCAGGATGGAAGCTTGGTAGATGAAGCCATTCCAAAGATGGTGTCTGATTCAACCAACAACATGCTCACTATGCTTCCCTCTAGGGAAGAGATTTACAATGTTGTATTTAGTCTGAACAAAGAGGGCGCCCCAGGACCTGATGGCTTTGGAGCCATTTTCTATCAATCATTTTGGGATATCATTAAGAAGGATGTGGAAAACGCTGTTCTTGAATTTTTCACAAGTAGCTGGATGATGCCAAACTTTAATGCTAACACCATTATCCTCATTCCAAAGATTCCAAATGCAGACACAGTCTCCAACTACAGACCGATTGCACTGGCTAACTTCAAATACAAAATAATCACCAAAATTCTTGCAGACAGGCTGGCCTCCATTATGCCAATAATCATTTCAACTGAAAAAAAAGGTTTTATTAGAGGGAGACAGATAAAAGACTATATATGTCTTGCGTCTGAGGCAATCAATCAACTGCACAAAAAGTCCTTTGGAGGTAATCTTGCTTTTAAAGTTGATATTGCTAAAGCATTTGATACCATGGAATGGCCCTTCTTGCTCAGAGTTCTTAATGCTTTTGGATGTAATTCCATTTTCTGTAATTAGATAAAAGTCATTCTTGAATCCGCCACTCTTTCCATATCTATTAATGGTTCTCAAAATGGCTACTTCAAGTGTTTAAGGGGTGTCAGGCAGGGTGACCCCCTCTCCCCATTATTATTTTGTATTGCTGAGGATGTCCTTAGTAGATCTATTTCAAACCTTGTGCTCCAAGACAAAATCAACCTTATTACTAGCTCCAGACATCACTTCATCCCTTCACACATTCTCTATGCAGATGACGTGTTAATCTTTTGCAAAGGGAAGCTGTCCTCTGTTCACGCCCTTAAAGATTTATTTATAAGGTATGCAAATTGTTCTGGCCAGTACATAAATCCCTCAAAATCCACCATATACTATGGCTCCATTTCCACTGGAAGACTCAATCATTTGGTAAATTTGCTTGGCTTCAAAACCGGGTGTTTGCCATTCAACTATTTGGGTGTGCCAATCTTTAAGGGGAAACCAAAGTCCTCTTACCTTCAGCCTATTGCAGACAGAATCAAGTTGAAGTTTTCATCTTGGAGGGCAGCTTCTTTATCAATTGCAGGAAGAATTTTGCTTGTAAAATTTGTCATTCATTCCATGCTTGTTCATAGCATATCAGTGTATTCTTGGCCTTCAGCTTTGCTGAAAGATATTGATAGATGGTCCAAGAACTTCATATGGAGCGGGGATGTAAATAAAAGGAAAATGGTTATAGTGGCGGGGCACAAAATTTGTAAACCTTATGATCAAGGGGGCCTTGGAATCAGATCCTTGACTACTCTTAATGAGGCCACTAATCTTAAGCTTAGCTGGGACATGTTGAACTCCTCTGAACCTTGGGCTATATCCCTCAAAAGCAAAGCAATCAAAAATAGGAAACCAATCTCCCATCATATTTTCTCATCTATTTGGAGCAGTGTAAAAAATGACTATTCAAAGTTAGTTGATAACTCAACATGGTTGCTTGGTACGAGTGAAAACATCAAATTTTGGCTAGACTCTTGGTGTGGTGAACCTCTTGCGAATAGATTCAACCTCCCTGTAAATGCAGCTACTCACCTCTCTTCTAACGTCAAAGATTTCATTTCAGAATACAATTGGAGTATCCCTACTTCGGTGCAGATCCAGTTTCCTCAACTACAAAGCATTCTAATGAAAACAACCATCCCTAGAGTTCATATTGAAGATAGATTAGTCTGGAAGGATTCTAGCACTGGTGGCCTATCTCTCAAAGATGCCTAGGTTCACAAATCTATTCCTAGTAACAACTTGCATTGGGCAAAGAAGATTTGGAGTCCAGACATCCCCCCTTCCAAATCCTTGCTTGCTTGGAGGATTATGCACGATAGAATGCCAACAGATGAGAAATTGATGGAAAGAGGAAGTCAAATGGCCTCAGTCTGTAGCAACTGTGTCTCCACTACAGAATCCACCTTTCACCTTTTTTCCAATGTGAATTTGCTCACAATATTTGGTCTTGGTTCTTCTCTCTCCTTAACATCAACTTGCAGGTTAATGATATAAATGATCTTTGGAACATTTGCGATAGAGGGTGGACTCCTCAATGCAAAATTGCAGTGACTGCTTGATTGATTAACATTCTCAACTCCATTTGGTACTCCAGGAACCAAGCTAGATTCTATAACAAGAAAATTCCATGGAGAACAACAATAAATCTCATCATTGCTAGTACAGCTAGAACACGTAATTGCACCAAGAAAACCGCTACCTCCAACATTACGGAGTTTGTTATTCTTAAAGCTCTCAAAATTAATATTCATCCTCCTAGTGCCCCTATTATTAAAGAAGTGCTTTGGCAACCTCCTTTGGCTAATTGGTGGAAGGTTAACACTGACGGTTCTCTTACTAAAAACCCTCAAAATTCAGCTTGTGGTTGTATTTTCAGAGATTCTCATGGCTTTACTGTTGGTTGTTTTGCACAGAACTTGTCCACTAACTCTGTTTTTATTGCTGAAATGTTTGATGCTATTCTAGCCATTGAAATAGCGGTTCATAATAACAGGCTTAACCTTTGGCTAGAGACGGATTCTATGTTGCTCTTGCAAGCTTTTAAAAATGCGGATATGATCCCTCGATAGGAACAGATGGTTGAATTGTATGGATCTCATCAAGGGAATGAACTTTACTGTGTCTCATATTCTTAGGGAGGGTAATGTTTGTGCGGATGGTTTGGCCAATCTAGGGCTAGATATTTCTGGTTTTGTTTGGTGGCAGGATGCTCCTAGTTGTATTAGACAGGCCACCATTAGTAACATGTTGGATCTCTCCAACTTTAGATTCATCACCTTTTGAAAAGGTTTCGAGTATATCCCACTTTTCTTCGTTTTTTAAAAAAAATAAAAGAGGATTGTTAAACACTCTACTATATTTAATTGTGATAGTATAATCACAAAGTATTCAATGTTTCGTAATATTTTAAAATACGATGATATGATTATCTTTAATGTTAATTTATATTAAAGATAAGATGGTTGTTTAGAAATATGAGAACTTGTATTAATTTAATCTTAGAATTGTGCATATAATTTAAGGAAAATTATTATAGTTTTTGATACGTCCTATAATATTTCATAAGTTATGTTTTAATTTAAGCGTTAGTTTGAAGAGATATATCATTTTTGTCATTTTTATGTCCCCGTTTTTTTGTTTCAATTTTGTTTAGTGGTTTCAACCTGATTGGTAATTGGTATGACCGAGATTCTCTTTGATTCTACTCACTTTGTTTAAAATAATTAATTTCATATATTTGTCAAAACATTTAATAAATAAATAGATTTTATAATTTTTTTATTTTCATTTAATAATGAACAATTTTTTTTTAATTTTTTAATTGGAACTTTGGAGTGATAAACCACTTGTCCAGACATGACAATTTTACGCATCTAAGGATTTTTCATGGTTAAGATTAAAATCTTTCACATTCATTGAAATTTTTTATAGAACAAAGATGCTAAATAGTTGAATTCAAAATATACAAAATGTACTATAAATGATTCGAATCACTACTATCGCCAATATATCTTGCGGTAATCATGTCTGAAAATAAATAGAAATTTCATATTTTAATTTTAAAATGGAACTAAAAAGTTGAAGCAAACTCGCTCACTTATAGTACAATATGATCAAGCAAAATGGCAGAGAGCTAAAATAAATGCAACTTTTCCTTTTCATAGAAGAAGTTAACAATTGTAGTAGAAGAAAAATAAAACAAAATAACAAATATGTTATTTAAACGTACAATTAACATAGAAAAAGGATTTACTTATTTGATGATCTTGCTGAGTGTAGTCTCTAAAATGTGGAGTGCATAATAATTCAAATTAATATAGGATATAATCTGATCGTACCTGATCAGAAGGTGACTGCCGGTGCTTTGAATGCGGTGGTTTGAGTGGTGGTAGAATGCGTCAGAATGTCTTCTTGGAGCGGATGGGGGGTGTGTACCTGCAGGCACTCCGACGCTCAAGT
>Ga0315913_1006143_pt1 | contig 14563 bp, 6 predicted proteins | sample MpolsnodulesMG_FD_207736 | JGI IMG/M metagenome (GOLD analysis project Ga0315913, IMG submission 207736) | Medicago polymorpha root nodule microbial communities from Los Angeles, California, United States - small nodules | ecosystem: Host-associated > Plants > Roots > Nodule | place: USA... | reverse complement strand
AACTTTTCATGAAAAAATTAAGATGGCGGAAGAGAAATAATATTTATACAATCATTTTGTGACAACTTTCTCTTTCATACTCACACTATGTTTATACTTCCTTTCTTTATTACTTTGGTTTTCGTAATAATATGTAATTTTATTTTTTTATAAATTTATGATTGTCTCATAAATTGTCATATAAATGATTCTTCAAATAACACACCTCATAATGAAATGATGTTTCATTCTAAGATAGAGAAGAGTATAAACTAAAAACACGTATAAGGAAATTTATATTTATCTTCTAGTATGATTCGAATTCGTACTCTAGAATCAAGATACATCATTTTACCGCTAAATTAAACTCTTATAGTTTCATGATGATAAAATATCTAATTATCTTTTGGATGAATTTATCTATTGAAAAATGGTAGATTCTATTATAATAATAATTAAAATTCAAAATAAAAAAAATGTAGAGAAAATTAAAATAAATATTTATTTGAATTACTTCATTAGATTTTTTTATGTTACTAAATTCCTTTTTATTGGAAAACAAAGGGTTAAGATAACATAAATGTTAAAATGTAAATCTATAGTTTGTTTTTTGTTAAAGTAATTTAGTACGTGGTTGGATTCACAGACTTTTAAGTATGGAAAAGTGGAGAATTTAGGATTCAAATTCTTTGTGTTATTATCAACAATCGAGTTGAGATTACGGGACATTCATAGATATATGAGTGAGATTATTTATTGTTAAGAAATATATGAGTAAATCCATGGTTAAATTTTAAAATAATATTATCGTGCCAATTTATAGTGTAGTATAGGTTACGCAAAGTGTGTTTGATGAAATATATCTCCTTCATGCCTCTTTTGGTATCAATAAATTGGTGATAGCATCTAAGTCACGCAACTTGCCATATTTGTGACTGTTTGTGGAATTATACACACTTTGTATTCACGCAATTATCGTTCGACAGATTATTATTTGGACAAATGGGTGAAGTTTCGTGACTGGGACAAATGTAGCAAGGCAGTACAATATTGATAGTATTAGCAAAAAAATTAAAATTGAGATAGTAGGTCAAATCTAGCTCATTGACACTTTGAGAGGTTGTTAGGTTGAAAATATTCTTACTCGGGTTTGAATTTGACCTATAAACTCTAAATTTATAGGTGGTATTATCACAAAGTTTTTTTTATTTTATTTTAAAAAATTCAAATAATTTAGCAACCTAGAATAATTAAACATGTTTATCTATCCAAACCTAATAGAATTATTAATAACATATTTTGCTGGATTAAAGCCCTGTTTGGATTAGCTTATTTTAGAGCTTATGCAAATAAATATGCTTTTATGTATTATTTATAAGCTTGTTAATGTAGTTTATGATAAAACGGTTTACGAAGGTACAATTTTCGTTATAGAGAAGTTATAAATTAAGATAAAAACTTATTTATTTACATACACTCTTTTTCATAAGCTCAAAATAAGCTCAATGCAAACGAGATCAAAGAGCTAGACTATTTCCATATCTCCTACTCCTGCTGTGATAAATATAAGCAAACGTTAAAATGTATTTGACTCAACTTTAAACCAAAAGAAGTGCTCCATTCGGTCTCAAATATAAGAAAAGATTCATTTTTTTAGGTTTATTGAATAATTAATGTATCTGCTTTACAATGCAGACCAAATACATTAACTACTCAATGAACCTAAAAAAAGAAATCTTTTCTTATATTTGAGACCGGAGGAAACAATAGTGTTTGAGGGAGTTAGTCACCGGTAAGTTAATCATAATTATGTATGATATGTCCGTGACGGTGGTTTGTCACAAATTAAAAGGCTTTGATTATAAGTAACATTAAAGACATATATTAGCATATTTTTTATAAGGAATTTTAAACCTCGCCTCTTTGCTTTGAGTTTCCATTGCTTTATCAAAAGAATTCAATTGTGTGCCAACTAAGGAACAGGAAAAAAGAAGAACAAAAAATCATTTTGAGATCTGTTAAAAAAAAATAATAATTAGGAAAAGTGGTGTGTACAACCCCACATATAGGTTATTAGTGGATATATGATCAGCACATAATAAACTTTTTACCAGGAACCTTATGATTGAGCAGTATTTAACTGCACACCACTATTTATCATAAAGTTGGTTGTGATTTCCATTTCTCTTTTTAATATTCTCATATCAACTTCAGGTTGTAGTTAATTCTTATACTAACAATAAAAGTTATAATATTTGCTAAAAAAGAATGATAATAGACACATGCACTATTAGATAGCTAGACAAGTTAACAATCCTCTATAAAAAAAATAAGTGAACACTCCAACACCCATAAACAAAGTCTTGTAAATATTTATTTAATTTAATAATAGTTTGGATTCAAATATAGTAAAAATTCTAACCCAAGATGTAGTATATAAGTGTCGTTCTCACTGTTTTTCAGAAAAAGACTTTTTTATCTTCAAAAAAAGCTGGTTTTTCATATTATTTTTTTAATAAACATGCTTATAACATTTCATTAATAATAATAAATTCAATATAATTGAGTATGTTAAAATAAACAACGAGACTAGCGAGAAACGTGGCTTCCCCAGCAAATGCATGAGAAGCTGCATTTGCTTATCCTCCTAGCAAACTCCACCCTTTTAAATACCGTTGTTTACTGTTATATAAGTTTTATCCATAGTAAAATATATTTAGATGTTTTTTTAGCAAATATATTTATTAGATGTATCAATTAGTATTTTTATATGTAATTTGTAAAATCTTTAATTAATTATTTATCTCCAAATTACTTTCATTCTCCAAAATGAAAAGAAATGAGGCAACACATACATTATTTACTTATTGTAGGGTAAAGATAGATCATATTCTCTTGATGTTTTTAACTTTTTATGTTCTCTCTATGCATTATTATTATAAAAACAGATTGTTCCTTTTATTATACCTTTCACCTTTTTTTGCTTCCCCCATAGTTTTAAATTAAAGTATCAAACAAGGGGCTGGACAGAAGCATATTGAGTATGTCCATATGATTATCTATAAAGTATAATCAAACCTTTTACTTTTACTTTTGCCTTGAGAGATCTTTATCATATTGTAGTTTTATTTGACTAAGTTAAATAACTCAACCCTAGAGTCAAGAGTTTGCTTTATCCTCCTAGAAAAGCCATTCAAAATTTTATAGTAACAAATTTACGTACACTTATTAATAATAACTTTAGAAACACACAACATTCTTTAAATGTACATGATTTGAAGCTTACTATAAGTCAAGCCACTTTAAAACTTGATGCTTGTATTGATGATGTATGCACTATTAATGGATGATATGTGTCTCTTAAATTTATGGATGACAAGCAATAAAGCATTATGGATCATAATATGTAGCCTGCCACTATCACCGACTCAAATAATTTTTCCCGTAAGAAATGGGGGAGTCATATGTTTGTTGAGATGTCATGGTACCATAAATGCTCTTTTTTCATTATTCATTCCCAATTGCAGATGATTTCATAACCACATGCCTACTATTTTTGTGTAAACAATCCTAACGTAACTGCATCACTCAAATATTTTGACACCTAAATCGGAGCAAATTCTCCTTAACCATTTTAACGTTTCTATATATCTAAAACTCTAGTTTGAATTTGAAATCTTTGTTAAGTTAGAAGAGATTAGAGTAAGAAAAATATTTTTCCCACACAATGCAACATCAACATCATATATTTAGAGGTTGTTTGACAAAGTCGATTTTTGAGCTTATAACACATATTTATAACTCATAAAACAAAAATAGTTTTATTTAACTTATTAGCTTATATGACCCGTATTGCGTGTCTAAATAACACTGTTTGAGCTAAGGTCTTGTTTATTGATCCCAAGACAAATTTGGTACATTTGATTGATAGTGACACCACACTATTAGCATATCAAACCAGATTCAATAACAATTAGTAAAATAGTAATTTAAACTCTAGTATTTTTCTGTTACAATTTAAAATTCAGTAAGCAACGGGGAAAATAAGATTTTTTTTGTTCTTCTTAAATTTGAATCCTCTTGTATTTAAATATAACGTGAGAGGTGTGACACCCAAGGCTGACGAAGACGGGGAGTGGTTGCCGGTGCACAATGCACGATAATGAGCGGCTCCCGACAGTTTTTAGACGAACTGAATAATACCGGAATGAGAGGGATCCCGAGGCCATGCAGTATGAGACTGCATGGTTGAAGGAAGACTTATAAGAATTGTTTGGTACTGTAACAACCCGATTTTCGTTAGATTTATTTTAATTGCTTTTTATTTGTGTTTATTTGTGCTTGTGTGTGATTAATTGTCTCTGTGTGTATTTTGGTTGAGATTAGTGGGATTCGATGTTAGAAGGGTATTATAGCCATTTTAGACTCAGGGGTATTTTGGTCATTTGTAAGCAAGGGTAAATTAGTAATTTCATAGGAGGATTATTTGTAGTATTTCAGGTGAGAACCATTATTTTTACTAAGTTACTAGTGTGGTTGTGGTAATTAGTTAAGAGCCGGTAATTATTCGATAACTTTTAACCGTAAGTGAGTAAAGACGTTGTGAGTTAGTTAATGAGTGTCTTGAACCCATTAAGATATTTTGAGGGTTAAGCCCATTAAGGTAGAGCCTTTCTAAACCCATGTCATAAGAGAAATTAGGGTTCTAACATTCATTACACATAATTTTTGAGAGAGGTAGAGAGAGAGGTAGAGAGAGAAAGAGTTAAAGGAAGAGAAAAAGGGTAAGAAGAGAAGAGCTTGATGATCAAGAAAGGGGTAGAGATTCAAGGAGCTAAATTGAAGCTAATGCTAGGTTTGTGTTCAATTGAGGTAAGGGGGCTAATGTTCTATCATAATCTCTTAGTTGTAATTTCTTTTCTACTTATATTCAAAAGTGCTTAATTGTGAAAAGTGATTATTGTGAATTTAATTGGTGAAATTCGTGCTCTTATGTTAGTGCTATGTTTGGGTATGTGAATTTGATGATAATTGAGTTGTTAATGTTGAATTTGCATGCTCAAGTTATATGGAAATGGGTACTTTGTGAACTATGCTCAAATTGGTGAATTGTTATATTGTGTTGTTGAATTGTGGTTGAATTCATGATTATATGATGTAGTTGTTGTTGTGTGATGATGTTCTCATCAATTTATGCTTTGGGTGTTGATGAAAGTGTTGTTGTGATTGAGTTGTGTTGATTTTGCAACTTTTGTAAAAATTGGGTTCTTGAGTAAAAGTCATTTTGGGATGAGGTTGATTAAGTTGTTTTAATGTTGAAATGTCAAGTTTTCAAGTGTGGTTTGTATGGTCTAAGTGTTAGGGATGTATTGGCGAAAACGGAATCAAAATCGGATTCGAAAACAAGATTTTATGCGCGAAAACGTAAAAATGCAATTTGTTGTACTGATGAGTTGACACGACCGTGTGTCTAGGTGACACAACCGTGTAAGGGTCTCCCGAAACTTAGTTTTTCGTATTTTTGTGTACTTTTCAGCATGTCAATGGATTCCAAACACCTAACCCTATTCAATCAATGCATAAATAAGCTTCTAAGAATGTCATAGCTTGATTCTACCTTGGTTTACAATTGGTTTTCATTTGTGTATAGTTAACTTTGTTTTTGAGCCGAAAAATTGTCGAATTGGCATTTTAGTCGCAATTGGCCGGTGAAACGCATATGTATACTCAACTGCACTCATATGTGATTCGTGTACATGCTTAGTTGAGGCTTTCAAACATGTTTGTTTTGTTTTGTCGGATAACTTGGAAAGTGGTAAAATGATACGAACTTGTCGTAATCATGTGATTCTTAGAATTGACCTAGGATACTCATATGCCCAAGCTACTATGAACATATGTGAGTAGTGCATGTGTTTTGTTGAGGCATTTGATTATGTTTGCTTAGTTTTGGTTGAATGTCTTGAATGGTGATTTTCCTTGAAAATGTTAACTTTGATGAATCATGTTAATGATGTTGAACTTAATGACGGTGTTTATGTCTTTCTTTATGTTGATGAGTTGTGGCATGATAATCATGTTGTTGGTTGTTGGTGTGAATGATGCATGCTAAATGTCGATTTTGATTGTGAATTTATACATGCTTAATGTTGATAATTGGATGTGGTGATTGCATGTATCGAATTATGTGGTTGAATTCTTATATGCAATTTGATGATGATAATTGTAGTGCTTGCATATATGAAAGGTGTTTGTTTTTTGTGATGATCATTTGATGAATAATTGGTGATAAACATGTTTACATTATGTTGTTTGTTGAACATGTTAAATATTGATTGTTGGTGGTGAATTCATACATGCTAATTTTGATGGTGATATTGTTGGTGAATGCATGTATGCAAAGTGAAGGTGATATAAGATATTATATCCAATGATGGTGAGTTGTTGTTCTGAACATGTGCATAGTGTGTCATATGTTCATGCATTCATAAGTTGTGGATATTTATATCCAGTTGAGGTGATTATGATGTGTTGTTGGCATCATGGGTTGACGACCTAGACGTTGTTGGTGTGATGTGCTGTTGGCATCACGGGTTGACGGCCTAGACGTTGTTGGTGTCGGTACCGCATGCATGTAGGAGTCGTGTCTAGGCGCATTACATACATTTGTTGAATTTGTTAAATGCGTGATATTTGATTATGTGTTTGTGATAACATGATATGTATGGACTGGGGGGACAATATTCATGTGATGTTAATATTCTAGGAGGGATGAATATGTATATGTGTCATGCATGAAATACTTGAATATCTTTTCAATTGTTTGTATTTGATTATGGTTGATGTGAAGCTAACCCTCAGTGGTCTGTGGTGGACCGCCTACCTATTTGTATGAATGGGTAGACGGCGTGCATGATTGATTTTTTAGCGTGCTTGGTGAGTGGCTTGAGGATGGCGGGAGCTTCCTCTGTTTATCCGTTTAGAGTCTTAGATTAGGCTCTTATTAGGATGTCAGTATTTATGATTACATTGGATTGATTATGTTGATTGAGATTTTACCCATATGTCGGGATTAGAGATTTTATATGGTGATGTATGTTGATTTATGACATTATGTGTTTGGAGGTGTATGATATATATCCGCTACGACTGTTGAGAAATTTTATATATGCATGTTGTTTTGAAATCTATTGTAGACGTAGCGTCTATTTCTTGAACATTTGTATTATTCATGTGTATTATCGCTTTAATAGAAATATGGCGTTACAAGTACTACCTATATCAACAATATGAATCTTCTTTTTGGTAGCCCATTCCATAAGAACTCCACAGTTAAGAATTCTTGACTTGGAGTAGTCTTTGAATGGGTGACCTACCGAGAAGTTTCCCGGTAAGTGTGAGTGAGGACACAACACGCTGAAAAGACTCGTGTTGGTTTGTAGGGCGTCGACAATGCTTAAAGTCGTATGAGATGTTACAAATGGTATCAGAGCAGACCTCTCCCAGTACGGTGTGGTTCGAGGACGAACCAAGCGAGAGCTGGTGGGCATGTAACACCCAAGGCAGACGAGGACGGGGATTGGTTGCGAGTGCACAAGGCACGACAATGAGCGACACGACGATGAGCGGTTCCCGACAGCTTCTAGACGAACCGAATCACACCGGAATGAGAGGGATCCCGATGCCATGCATGTATGAAACTGCATGGTTGAAGGAAGGCTTATAAGACTTGTTTGGTACTACCTATATGAACAAGATGCATCTTCTTTTTGGTAGCTCATTCCATAAGAACTCCACAGTTAAGCGTGCTTGACTCGGAGTAGTCTTTGGATGGGTGACCTACCAGAAGTTTTTCGGAAAGCGTGCAAGTGAGGGCAAAACACGCTAAAAAAACTCGTGTTGGTTTATAAGGTCAGTCGACAATGCTTAAAGTCGTCTGAAATGTTATAAGAGGTCTATTTCGGGGGAGACAGTATCAATATTTAAGCAGCATCTAATGAATTTTAAGGAAAGAGTATCAGTAAAACCCCATGATTTTGGATTCCAACTTGAGAGAATCCAAATTCCGTTTTTTTACTACAAATATAAATTGATCATTTTCTTTAAACTCGGTTATAAATTGAACATATTATTCAAAATGAATTTTACGTATTGACATAAGAGAAGATTGAAATGTAGTTCCTGAAATAAAATGAAGTAGAAGAGTTTTTAATAGGATATAGAAAAGTTTAAAAGTGAGATTTAATTTTAAAATACCCAAAAATATGATTTTTTTTTTGGAGAGAATCATTTCCCACAAGTACTATACTATTTCTAAGCTTTATCTCCATTTGTCATCCTTAGAAATAAAATCTCCATTTGTCAGGTTTTGTAAAAAAGTAACTTATTTGTCAGAGTGCTTTGACCCATTCTGATTTAATTTAAGCAAAAAATAACAAAGTGGGCAGAAACTAGTATCCAATTGTCCAAGTAAAGTGGTGCCAATGAAACCAAAGTAAACAAAGTCTAAAAGATTTGAATTGAAAATTAGAATCTCCACTAATTGTTTATGGGATAAGTGTTTGGCGTGACTCATCTCCAACAATGTGGAGTAACTTCCTAACTGGAATCTACTTAGTGATGAGCACGTGGGCAGTACTGTAGATATTACTATCAATTTCCAACTTAAACCACTGATTCTTTGACTGCGCTCAGTCAAGAGCACTTAACAAGTCAAATTTAACTTCCTCTGTTACGAATTATAAGCAAATTTAACTTTTTAAGTTCATTTAATTAATGAACTTAAAAAGTCAAATTTATTTATAATTAGTAAGAGAGAGAGAGTAGGTCATTATGGTCTACTGATTCTTTGAAAACAACGTTAATTTATGCAGTCAATGAAGTTAATAATGCATGTAACCAAACCAGGCCATACACATTCGAGTAATACTGTTAATTCTCTAGAGGCCAAAGAAAAGAACACTGATAATTCAAAACTCAATCAACATATTATTAAGTTTAATAAAAGATGATTCTAATTAGAATTTAATGATGGATTAATTCAAGTGGTAAGAGATTCATATCTCTTAAGCAAGTTATAAACGGTTCGATATCTTTCACTTATATGCTCCACAAATTTTGTGACAGAAATAATCACTACTAAACAAACTTCATATCAATAACATATTACCCAAGAAAAAATTATTATAATCAAATTTCGAACTAAGATAGCATAATTGTTTTGACCTTCATTGAATATGAAATAACAAACAATTCACTTATAAACGATGCTAAACACCGATGAAAACTATATAACAATAACATAATAAATCAAGGAAAAAAATTATTCTAATCAGAATTCAAACTAAGATAGTCTCAATTGTTTTGACCTTCACTAATATTATGAAATAACAAACAAATCTTCCAAAAACGAGAAAAATGAAGTGGTACTGTATAAATTTAATTTTGTAGCATAAACTGAAGTTTTGCATCACAAGTGTAGTACATTCAAATTTGTACTCCTTTTCTGTTTGTACTTTGTAGCAAACAAATTAAGAATTGTTGTACTTCATTTTTGTTTGTACTTAAATAGCATAATATTCTGTATTTGTGGAGCAAAATAATTGAATGCACAAAAAGCTCCACCACTTTCTAATAAATAAATGTCTAGAAAGGAACAGTTAGAAAAAATTCTTTAAAAACCCCAAAAAGAAAACGGAATTTATTCAGTGTTCTTGTCTGATTAGAATAGGTTCTGGGAAAAAAAATGGAAAAAGAATATATACCATGGGTATGCTTTTATTTTCAGAAAAGCAATGACTCTCAATTGTGTCTACAAAGAACGATAGAGATCTTGAAATATTAACTGCTTGCTCAAAAAGCATACAATGATTTTTTACTATCAGGTATCATGATAAAATTAGAAATTAACTGTCGTAGTTTACTATAACCCCGAAATGCATTTCAAAGCAGTAATCAAGCTTCATGATACATACAGCAGAAGGAAATTATACTATGGCTGAACATCGAAGGTCTTGCTAGAGCATAATTTAAAGAGCACACGATCAAAATACATAAGAACTAACTAACATTCGCCACAGCTTGTAATGCAGCCAAAATTTTGTTGGACAATTGGATTTGAGAGCCTAGCAAATAAAATAGACTTCAACCCAAACTCTGGTTCAACTACCTCTCAAGGAGCATAACCAATTCACAATGTGGTGTATGTGGAAAAAGATCAACTGCCATGGCTTTTACGGGTTTGAAGGCCTCGGAAATGGGCATAGACTTTGCCCTGTGCCGAGCTAGACCAGCACTACTCATCCTTCTCCATCCTCTGTTGTCTTTATTTCCTCTCTCCATTTCTGTGGGGGATGGCGTACAAAGCTCAATAGCATTTGCTACCAAACTTTCAGGATTACATGATATATAACTGCATTTAAAGGCATGCAATCAGATTAACTAGAAAAATGAAAATAACATAAATAAGAGTATATCAGAATAAGAACTAACACGAGTCTCCGCAGGCGCGTATGAGTTCTTAAAGCTTTTATCACCTGTAATCCCACAATTCAAAAGTCAGAAGTTCAGCTTTTGAGAGAAAGCCTAACATATTCAAAAAATTATAATTTAAATAGATCTGCCCTACAGTAAAAAAAAAAAATTCAAGCTAAAATTAGAATGAAAAGACATCACATGCTATCCAAGACACACCAGCTATGCTGGCACCCCATGGATATACCCTATCATTTGCAACACTAAAACTTTTATTCATAAACTAAAATAAGGAAATAACAGGAAACTTGGGGGATCTGCCCTACAATAGAAGAAAATAATGTAGCATTCTGCAATCAAATGGAACAAAAGATATATTCCGATAGAAGACATGTAAAACCAATACTGTGTAAAGAAAGTCATTATAAACAATCATTTCTAGGAGTTGTGGAACAAAACGCCGTAAAAAACCAGACAGCAAACGACAAGAGGGATAACAGTCACAGTAATACAAACCAAATTGATGAAGATATAGTATGATTGGTTTTTTTCCTTTCCGTAATTCATTGGGAATCCTATTCAAGATAGGCAAAATACAGACTACATTTTGAATGTAACACAGTATTCACTGCTGCCCTACACACTTGAACTTTAAACAAAAGCATGGACCTGACATTTTTTGTTCTTCTAGGGAGGGAGATTTGGACCAAAAGGGGGAATTAAAGCAGTTTCAGCACAGTCGTAGGTAAGGCAAGATTTCAGATTCAACACTCCAATTGAAACTTGATATGTATTTTTTTCCACTGGAATGACATATGTTGTACTCAAGGGCAAATAACATTACCTAAGTCTATGCAGTTTTACAAACGTGGCAGACAACTAGACAAGAAAAAAAAAAAATGCATAAAAACTCTATCATGTTTTGGACAACGTGCTGCTACTAGAGTTATGGTAGTGATCGCTAGCATAAATATAATGACGAAACTGGACAACGTGCTGCTACTAGAGTTATTGTAGTGATCGCTAGCATAAATATAATGACGAAACTATAGCGCCATTCTTACAGTTGGATGAAGTCCAGCACGAGGAGGATCAACAATAGCAACAACATTTTTAAACTGCTGCGCAGGTGTATTCCCATTTTCAGGAGTGCTATCCTTTGGAACCTCGTCTTCAATTTCTAAATTGTTATTTTCAGAACAGTGAGACGCGTTTTCACCATTTCCGAGATCTGGGCAGGCACTATCTTCAGGAATGTCACTAACACTTCCACAGATACCAGGAACATCAACTTGCTCCTTGGGCACGTCAAGGTATTCCTTTAACAGAGATCCTATAACTTGCTCTGCCTGTTTCCTCATATAAGCAAACATACAAAATTTGCAAAGTTAATACAAGGAAACAATTAAAATAAATTGAAAATTTTCCCGTGAGAAAAAATTTAGTGTCAATATGTGATGCTGGCTATAAATTCAAGCCTTATTTCTGGACAGCAACCATTAAAATATTTCAACCAGTATTTGAAAAATCAAGGCAGCTGGTCTCACCTTTGAACAGACAAATCTACAGTTTTTTATGCCATTATTCTCAGCATTCTTATGAGCATCAGATACAGCAGCAGCATTCATTTCAATTCCTATCACCTGGAAGAGCCCAAAACAAATCTTATTCAAGCAAATTCCAAAAGAAAAAGTAGGAAGTTTTTTGACAATAAACTCTTAAATAATAGAGCTGAATTTTTTTTTCAACCACAACAAAAGTTATTATTACATCATATAATACCACCAAAGGGGCATATTGAACAATAAATTTCCTAAATATCTGCCAGCTAAAAATAAGAAAGAAACTTAAATGGTGATTATTACCATTCCAACACGATGTGCTAATGTCAGGCCAATTGCTCCGGTCCCACAGCAAATATCAAATAGCAATGTATCAGGACCTAAGCATGCCCAATCTCCAGCAAGGGAGTATAACTTCTCGGCAGCAAGTGTGTTAACCTGCAGCAGTAGACTCAAAAATTCATATTCCAAGAAAATAAATGCTGTTGAAACCATTGCAACACAATAATTGCCATTCATACCTGAAAAAATGAGGTTGGGGATATGGAAAATCGTAGATCGCTGATATAATCATGGATTCTCACATCTGCAGCACTAATGTTTACATCCCTCTCAGGATCACCAACTGCGATGGGAAGTGAATGCAGTGGTGCATCAGATGGTGCTACATTCGATATTCCTTGGTGATCCTACATGTAAGACCAATTTCCACATCGGAAGTCATTCAGAAAATTAAGTTACACCATAACATGCAATCAAAATTGAAAGAAACCATAAAATATGTAACACTTCAGATCTGCCCCAAATTTATAATGGAACCATCAAATAGCTAACACTTCAGGTATTTGATATAGATGGCAATGTTATGGAATTTTTTTCTCAAAAAAAAGAACCTAATCAACTGATGATGGGAGCAGGAAAGAAAGAGTAACAAACATTGGAACCGTAACATCACAGCATTGTTCTGATTTATATTACATGGATATGCATGTGTGTGACAATTGATACTTGACAAACAATCTCTAACAAAAGACACTTGGATTAAACTGGCAGCTACCTGGACAATCAAAGCTGTAAGGGGCAAAGTTGGACAATGAGAGGTGGCTCCTGTAACAAATGCCTGAGCAAGCCTCTTAAATTCAGCATCTACTTGTGCATTATCAAAACTTGCAGTAGAAACCTAAAATCAAGAACAAAGGCAACAAGTTATGAATGACATATAAAAGAAAGAAGGGATACAAAAATCGGCTCCAAGTAATCTGGGGTCTTGTCTCCCTATCTTAATGATACCAGAAGTTTACATTGTTTACATAATACTACCTCCATCCCTAAATATAAGACCCTCTTGTGTTTTTTGTTTGTCCCTTTTTATGAGAACCTCTGAATTTTAAGTGCATTAATTTTTTTCTTTACTAACATACCCCTAATTAATTTACATATTTTTCTGAAATCTTCAATAAATACTATAATTTAAACATTAACTAATTGTCTATTTCGAAGGATAAACTTATAAAAGCAATACCAATAGTCAACAAATTTTATCACGACTAACTTTCCTAATTCATTGTCGTAATTTACTCAAGAGGGTCCTATATTTTGGGACAGAGGTAGTAATACTAACACAGAATAATCTGGCTTGTCAGTTTCCTTCTGAATATTCACAAAGAGCATTAATATATTGATGATAAACAATAAACCACAACCCTCTCCCTCACCGACCTTACACACTTAAAAGGTGCTGCCAGCACTATTTTTATGAGATTAAGATAATAATAACCAGCACATTCACAATAAAAGTTAAAAAAATTACCTGCACAATAAGCATGACCTCTGCAATACCATCAAAAGTTTCAGCATCAACAACATTCCTATTTGACCTCCCTTCTCGAACCTTAAAAAACCAATTAGCTTCAGAAAGGGATAAAAATACATAATGAAATAAAATATAAGCAGACATATCTAAAAATAATAATCAATGTGGCCATAAAATTTTCAACACAAAATCCAGCAAGTATACCGTCAATTGACGCCAAAATCCACAGTTCTTGAATCTGTTCCAGACTGGCAATTCAGTGTGTTGTAGAAATTCTTGAAAGATAGCAGCATATTTGCAAGCAATGGTAGAAATATTTGGGCAGTCCACTGGTTCCTCAACTGCTGTTACACCTTCCCTATTTAAATATTTTAGTATATAATTAAGAACTAATAAGCAAACCACTCTACAAACAGAGAAGGTGCAGAATACCTGAAATTTCCAAGGCTGAAGCCCACTGTTACTTTGCCATCCATAGAATTTCCAATTGAAAATTCACACTTATTACGATATCCATTTACAATTGGTGATTCAATAATACCCTCTAGATTGCATGGAAGACCACCTGCACAAGTGTCGGAAAGAAGTTGCTAAAGAACTATATCCATTAAATATCTTACTGTACTTTTTACAGTAAACCAGACTACAGAAATGATGACACAGAGTGAAATCATGAAGAAAAATCTAAATCAGATATTTCAAAACTAGCACCTCAAGTCTTAAACTATAGAACATT
>Ga0315913_1006142_pt1 | contig 14564 bp, 6 predicted proteins | sample MpolsnodulesMG_FD_207736 | JGI IMG/M metagenome (GOLD analysis project Ga0315913, IMG submission 207736) | Medicago polymorpha root nodule microbial communities from Los Angeles, California, United States - small nodules | ecosystem: Host-associated > Plants > Roots > Nodule | place: USA... | reverse complement strand
TGGAGTGTTGTTTGATTTGAACTTGAAGGAATTTTGGGTTTGGGTGATTTGAGAGAGATTTTTGAGATTTTAGATGAGAAATGAGGAAATGAAGTGTTCCGTCTTCTTTAAGACAGCACGTAGCGCCACTTAATTAGTGCATCGCAAGTTAACTCATGCAGCGTTAGTTAAGTGGCGCAACGATTAACACTTGCGCTACTTAACTAACGCAATGGCATTTTGGGCATGGCTGTAGGGTGCGAGCGTTTTGTAGACACTACCATTGCAGAAGCCCAATAGTATAGTAAAATCAAATAAGGCTTATCTAGCCCAGTTTAATTATGATTTCTGCTCTTCTCCCAACACAAAACACTCGCACACAGCTGAAAAGACTATATTACCCATGCATGACTTAAGTATAACTTAGCGTGACTTAACTCACGCTTCAGTTGTGCTGAACTTCTTTCTTCTTTTTTTCATTACACAGGATTGGTTTTCGTCAAAAAAAAGTGGTTTTGATAGCAAGTCTTAATTGAATTTACATGGCATCTATTTGGATCCACGATCGCCCCTTTGATTTTCATCTGTTCCCATCCTATTGCTTCTTTTTTGATTTAATTGATTATTTCCCTTGTTGTTTTTCTGAATATTTAATGAGAATGCCCATCCCTTTGATTTTCATCTGTTCCCATCCTATTACAGGGAAGTTATACTTCACACATGGATTGTAGATTGTTCTCAATTACTACACACATGGATTGTTTTTCTGAATATTTAATTGATTACTTCACACATGGATTCTCGAAGATGGAAAATTTTGCTTGTATTTCATTTGGGATAAACACACAGGGCAAGTTATACTCTTGAAAATAGTATTTTCACGTAGATTATTCTCAAAGATGGTGAGATAGTTGAATTTTGCTTCTGTAATCAGCCAGCGTGAGTTAACTAACGCTGCGCTAGTTAACTCACGCGGTGTTAGTTAAGTAACGCAGAGTTTAACACTTGCGTTACTTAACTAACGCTGGGACATTTTCGTCATGACTGCAGGGCATGAGAGAAAAGTGTAGAGGGAAGAGCAGAATTCTTTAATTACAGGAGTTCCAATTGCTGAGGTCCAATGTTATTGTAACATTCTAGCATTTTTTTACATGTGCACATCAGTTCAAGAAAAATGTAAAACTACTAATAAAAAAATAGTTTAATTGGAATGCAAAATAAGAAAAGTTGAGCTATTCCTTTTGAGTTGCAAGTGCCTATGTCTTGGAGAAACAACTATGACAGATCAATTTTTAACATAATAAAAGCAAGAAGAAATGTGACTAATCAGATTGGTTTTCAACAGAAACTATTTTAAGTTACGCTTTCTATAACTGAACTCTGTTAAGATTCAGCTTTGTATAAAAAAACAGAATAAAAACACTGCTAAGTAGACACACACATCCAATACCCCACTTTGCACTTAAAATATTAATAATCTCAGACCAGTGAGAGACACACACACTCCAACCATACACTAAATTCCATTTATTGTAATTTATTTCTATGGTTGGAAATGAATTGCATATCAACATTTCTTACGGTTATAATCTTGTTCGTACCCTTAAAGATCAGACAATTATGATTTTTGTGCGGATAATCCAAGGCATCTTTCTGTGGATAAACTAGGCATTATTTGCATGTAGTTGCATAAACTAATTTCACGAGATAAAGATGTTTAAATGATTGAACTCTATAGTAGGTTTATTACACATGCACCATCCACATTGAACGTTTGACTAAATAATTGACATACTCGACTATCTACCATTTGTGTCACATACAATGTTAATGACATTTATGATTTTAAGTCGTATTGTAAATAAGACAATAGAAGCTAAAATACAAATAGTTTGATCTTCATCTAACAATCAATGATGGTTGACTACAATATTTTTGTGACTCTAGATCTGATCTTCTATGTGAAATTTGGAAAATGAATTCCACGTGGTCATGTATTTACGTAGTTGATAATTTATAACGTAAAGTGTCTGATCTTGATCCAACGACTCTGAGGTGTCAACTATCCGACTGCATGATATCCAAGAGAGCAAGGAAAGTTGTGACATTTGAAGGGTAGTTTGGTCTTATTCATTGATATCTAAGAGAGCTTAAGAAAGGCCAATAAGATGATGTAAAAATCCAAAGTCTCTAAAACCCACTTACACCAAAATCCAAACACAAGACATCTTGTTTTTCTTTTCTCAATATGTGCACGTGAAACCCCAATAATTCCTCATGCACAAGTGGGGTATACAAAGACAGCACTTCCTCTTTTGTTCTCATGCCAAATTCCACCACTCAGAATCTCCTCTCTTTTTCCTCTCTCACTCTCAAATGTACCTTCTTTCTTACTACTTCCCTTAGAATTATTCTCTTACTCTTTTCACAAATTTATGGCTATCAACATAGCTATGTTGCCATTTTTTCTTTCCTTTGTTTTTCTTTACTTTATCATTGCAAATGGGGGTTGTGAACTTGAAGAGAAGAAGATGTTCAAAATGCAAATGTTGCAAAGGAACCATCAATTTGGTACAAAGGGTTGCATCCTCCCAGAATCAAGTGAGTTTAGCTAGGAAAAAAAATGTTATTTTTCATGGACTTTGTTTATTTTTTTGTTTTTCAAATTTCACATTGGATCTCTTAATATTTAATCAAAAGTTCTTTCCTTTTTACTGTTATTAGAATCTAAGAATTGTTTTTTCCCTTTATAGAAAACACCCATCATTGGTTTCTTATCTGTCATTCAAAGTCTTTGTTAGAATTTAGAATAGCAACCCTGATTCAAATGTAAGGTTACATATATGAAAAATGCAAACAAAGAACCCGCGATATTTGATCACAAGTTCAGTCAATTGTGTCTGCGTGGTACCTTTTTTTGCCAGCTTGAGTGAACTGGCCACTTATCAGTAAACTATGAGTGATACCCGAATGTCTTAAAAGAAGATATTGACTTGTTTTGACAAAGTATTTTGACTATATATTTCTTTATATTGCATTGTGTTTTGTGTAACAGATTGTGTTGCAAATTTCCATTTTAAATCTCTAATGTTGTATCAGTTCATAAGTGCTGTTATCTTTGAAATGAGAAAGATACTATTAATCTGAATTCTTGTAATCTGAATTCTTAGGAAAGGAGAAAGGTACTATTATCCTGGAAATGAAGGACAGAGGTTATTGCTCAGAGAGGAAAATTAATTGGAAAAGAAAGCTTCAGAAACAGTTATTATTTGATGATCTTCGCGTTCGTTCGATGCAAAACAGGATTCGAGCAAAGGTCTCTGGCCATAATAGTTCAGAACAATCTTCAGAAATCCAAATTCCATTAGCTTCTGGTATAAATTTGGAGACTTTAAACTACATTGTGACAATAGGATTGGGTAACCAGAACATGACTGTGATAATCGATACCGGAAGTGACTTAACATGGGTCCAATGTGATCCTTGTATGTCATGTTATAGTCAACAAGGACCTGTTTTCAACCCTTCTAACTCCTCTTCCTATAACTCATTACTATGCAATTCATCAACATGTCAAAATCTTCAATTTACTACAGGAAATACAGAAGCATGTGAAAGTAATAATCCATCTAGTTGTAACTACACTGTTAACTATGGTGATGGATCGTTTACTGATGGAGAGCTAGGTGTTGAACACCTTAGTTTTGGAGGTATTTCAGTGAGTAATTTTGTTTTTGGTTGTGGTAGGAACAACAAAGGTTTATTCGGTGGAGTTTCCGGTATAATGGGATTAGGAAGAAGTAACCTATCAATGATATCTCAAACCAATACTACATTTGGAGGAGTTTTCTCCTACTGTTTACCAACAACGGATAGTGGAGCTTCAGGTTCATTAGTTATAGGTAACGAGTCCTCGGTTTTCAAGAATCTTACTCCAATTGCTTACACCAGTATGGTTTCGAATCCACAGCTGTCAAACTTTTATGTACTCAACCTCACCGGCATAGATGTCGGAGGTGTGGTTATACAAGATACAAGCTTTGGCAACGGCGGCATTCTAATTGATTCGGGGACGGTGATCACGAGACTGGCTCCATCTGTCTACAATGCTTTGAAGGCAGAGTTTTTGAAACAGTTTTCTGGTTACCCTATTGCACCAGGGCTTTCAATTTTGGATACATGTTTCAATCTGACAGGGATTGAGGAAGTTAGCATACCTACCTTAAGTATGCATTTTGAGAACAATGTTGATCTGAATGTGGATGCAGTTGGTATATTGTATATGCCAAAAGATGCTTCACAAGTTTGTTTGGCACTTGCAAGTCTTTCTGATGAAAATGACATGGCCATCATTGGGAATTATCAGCAAAGGAATCAGAGGGTAATATATGATGCCAAACAGTCCAAAATTGGATTTGCAAGGGAAGACTGCAGTTTCACTTGAGTAGAGAACTTTGCTATACTAGATGTCTTAAATGGACACAATTCTTCATAGCAAAACTAAGCAAATAGTTTCTAAAAAAAAACTACCAGTTATTTCTACTATGACAATTTATATATACATATGCAGCTATGTTTAGCCTTTAGCCTTAAAACATGGTATATTTCTACTATGACAATTTATATATACATATGCAGCTATGTTTAGGCTTAAAACATGGTACTAGCATAAGAATGGCATTTATCAGGTTTTTCCTAGGTGTATTGTTGTGTTGGCTTAACTGTATTTTGCTCTTCATTTTGATTAATGAATTGTTTCAACATCACACTAAGTGTCTGATTAATCCCTTTATATTATAATTTACAACCAAATCATACGACCTAGATTTTCTAATCACAATATCCCAAAACTATCTTTAGTTAAATGTCAGGGGGCTTTAAATTGAATTAAATTAAATATAATACAGAAAATAATCTGTAAAAAAAAATCGACAATTTGATGAAATCTGAAACAGTATAAGAAATAAGGTTAAAATTTTGGATGGGAAAGCTTGAGTAGAAATTTGAAGTGAACAATAATTAAAATAGTTGTATATGATAATTAAAGTATTTGAAAAGTCAAATAAAAAATCATTAGTTGATTAAAATCACAAATTAATCATGGCAACAACAAATGTGGAACAACAAGTATACCCAGCAAAGATGAAGTGATCAATAGTGACCTGTGAAAAGAAAAATGCTAACCCCATGAAACAAACAAGTATACTAAATCTTTGACTGCCCCAACGTAGCCTTTACTTTTTGCCTTCCCTGTGAAAAGAGAAAACACCCTCACTGGCAAGACACCAGAAATGCACAAACAAAGGCAAAGATCCCAAACATATCCCATAACTCTTTCCTAATTAAATGCCGGTCTAAAACTGAAATGTTATGCATTGACTAAAGTAATAGCATCCTCACGAACTATCACTTTCAAGTTTCAATCCAAACTGATAATACAGCTTTAAAAGGTAAATAAAGTTGTTCAATGGTCCTACAGAGAGAGACATGACAACCATGAACAAAACCGAGAGTAAATTGTTTGCATCACCAAGATGATGAGAAAATATTACATAACAGTATAACAACCACTTTATAGATCCTTAAACTCCATGTAGTGAATTTATTTTCACTGACTGCAATACAATGTTGCTTAACATACACTTCTGCACCAAATATTTTGGCTAGAGCCATCATTAATATTGAGACTTGTCAAGACTGTCAAAGTATGGATGATCAAGTGCTGCTTTGGCAGATATTCTCTCAGCAGGATTGTACTTGAGCATTTTCTGTAGGTACATAAGTGCATAATTAGAATCACAGTTCGGTGGAAAGAAAAAGAAAAGACACACATTATTGAACATGGTGAAGGTAGAGGTGGCATGTCGTGGATTTATTTAAAGTATTATGGTATAAACACAATCCAATCACAATTTCCTATCATTACATAAAAATAACCTCAGTTCACATAACTACTGAGATTAAGATATACTACCATGTATCAATGAGTGATAATGATCTTGTGAACTGACACTGATTAAGCAGGGAAAAGTAACATTGAGGTAACAATAATAAGCAGAACACTCTTGTCTCATAAGTCATAACCATATTATCATCTTCTGATTAAAATGCAATTTTTATGGCCAAATTCTGAATTAGTGGGATCTTCTCAATCCAGAACTGATACTCATAAAAAAGAATCCAATATGGTAGATAATTTCACTTTTACAGAATACAATTGCTTAAGAGGCATATGAACTTAGAAACAGTAATCAAAATTAGTCATAGGAATGCTTACCATGAGAAGGTCAACACCATCAGGTGACAATGAGGGCACAGCCCTTGCCAAGTTCTGAGGCTCCCACCTTGGGTAGACATGCCAATCACGCAGAGAGCTAACTCCTGGCCATTGCAGCTCCGTTGGAGTCCCCAAAAGCCTTGAAAAATAAATTCAGTAAAGAAGTAAACACCACAGTTGAATTGAGAGTAGGAGAAAGCATGAAAGTGGTAAATAAAAATGGGACAAACTTAAAAATGCAAAATCAATGTCCGCAAAACAGTTTGAAATATTGTACAAGAGAATGTGAAAAAGCTTTTCAACTAGTTTAATTAAAAAACAGTATCAATTAAAATAAGAGTTAAACTTTCTCATTAGAACCATGTGACAGAATCTTTATTATTATTATTATTATTATTATTATTATTATTATTTCTAAACAGGAGTACAAGAGTAGTCCAAGCACACTAAATTAAATAAACAAAAACTAATTCTTAACTTACTTAGTAAGCTACATGGATCAAACGACTCCATAATATTCTATAAAAAATTATATCTCTAGCCAAATCTTTAGCCTCTAAGTCTTTCCTTAAAACAAAGAGACGTCCCCGAATATGCACATCAAACTCACCCAACAAAAATCATCATAGGACTGCTTTCTTATGATACACTCCATAATACTAACATACCATTTACAGTAAAATCTTTCAAAAGAATCTTTCTATCATAAAAAGTTCCAATTTCAAAATAATTTGGACATTCATAGTTATATTATATGTAAAAAATACATATTTACTTATATGCTTGAATAATATGTACAAGTTCAACTTAAACAGTGCAATGAAAGTACCATCAATCAATGTCCTAATATCTAAATAATATTTTAAAAATTGATCTACTCGTGAAAACTTTCAAACCAACTATTAGATTGATGAATTTCATATCATATAATATAATAAATAAAAAAACAATTTAAGTATTGTAAATAAACATAAAACCAATGTCCTGCACTCTGTTATATGAAATTTTATAAAATTGGCCTACTCCAATATGAAAACTTTCAAATTAACTGTTACAACTTACGAGTGATTAATTTTATACTTACAAAAAGCAATTAAACACTTTTCATTTTATCATTTTGTAAATGAAAGCTATAGAAATATATCACAGGCACAGAAAAGCAGCAATACACTTGAATCAGAAAAGGTATTAAAAAGTGAGTTTGATATACTTGAATATGTTCAGAAGCTGCTGGAATTCAGAATCCCCTGGAAACAAAGCCTGTCTTCTCACCATTTCAGCTGCACAAACAAACAAATACAATTACACTCCATCATATATAGAGAAAGAAAAGTATCAAAATCACCAACATAAAATGAACCGAGATGATAACATGAGTCTCCCTCATAAAATGAACCAATTTGCCCCAACCCAGGCGCCCTTAATTTGATAGCTAGAATCACATATTTGGGAGGTAGCCAGCTCAACTCCATAAAAAAGAAACCGATGTTGCACAGAAGACTCGAGAAATGAATCAAATAACAAGTCCTTATAACCTAAGTTGTGGGATGTCTTAGGACACCTGGTGGAGTTAAGTGTTGTCAATCATAAATCACCAAAAACAATAGTTTGTTCAAACTCCACTCCATGCTATTGCACCTCTATAGCCGCTATTCGACAACATTTCACACTAAATAACGTATCATGTAACAATAGCCCGCCCTTATCCAACAACTTTTTATACTAATTAGCATATCACATAACAATAACGGTCTGTTCAAATTCTGCTATGCTATGACAATATAACACACCATTATTTAACATTGGTGGGGTCCAAGATCCTAATTATGGTGAATTAGCAAAAAAAAAAAAAAAAACATTGGTGAATGTGAATTGACCCCTGATCTCAATTTAACCACTGAGATCGTTTAATATCGACTCAATGATTAATCTCATAGCGGATCCAAAGAGCCAGACTTTTAGTAATTTATTCAAAAACCCTAATTACTGTGAATTATCAACAACAACAACAACGTTACAATTAAACGGCGAAGGAGTGAAAAATAACTCACCAAAGATGCATCCAACGGACCAGATATCAACACCAGTAGAATAAGTAGAAGAACCAAGCAAAACCTCAGGAGCTCTATACCAAAGAGTAACAATCTCATGAGTATAACTTTTCAACGGCACAGTAAAAGCTCTCCCAAGCCCTAAATCAGCAATCTTCAAAATCCCTTTCGCTTGATCCAGCAACAAATTCTGCGGTTTCAAATCACGATGCAACACACCATGACTATGACAATGAGCAACACCTTTACACAACTGAAACAAAAAACTCTGAACCAGCGTGTTCGGTAACGGTCTAGGGTTAGCGCCTTTTCGAAAAGTATCAATGAATTTCTTCAGATCGGTGTCAAGATACTCGAAGACAAGATAGAGAAGTGGTTTTGAGGGGGTGTGGGTAGCGTTTTTGGGGGGTTTATCGATGTGTTCGACGTTGAGAAGACGAACGATGTAGAGAGATTGTGAGAGCATTTGAAGAAGAGAAACTTCGCGAAGTGCGGTTGGAGGAACACCTTCTTCGTCCATTTCGAGACGGGTTTTTTTGAGTGCGACGATTTGGCCTGTGGAGATTTCTTTTGCTTTGTATACTTTTCCGTAGGTTCCTTCTCCAACTTTTTCGAGTTTTTCGTACTTTTCCATTGCGAATTGTGAGATTCAGAAATGAAATTGAAATTGAAATTGGAGAAGAATGAAGTGAAGAAGAAGGGTATGAAATAGGGGGAAATTTTCTGCAACGGGTAGTTTTTTTGGATCTCAGTTGCATAGACGCGCTCTTTCGTTTTTCAAAATTCTATTCCCACTTCTTTTCTACTTTCTACGTTATCTTTGTCTCGGCATATCTCGGCAATTTGTACGTAACTATAGAGACTAATCATGTGTTACAACCATATTGTAATGAGAGGAAATGTTTTTATTGATGATGTTGAATTCAAACTTGAGATATTAGTTAAGTTGAAAAAGATTTCTTTTGAAATCTCGTTCAAATGTTTTTGAATAATCAACATTTTTCTATATCTTTTATAATCGAAAAATAATAAAAAATGAAAAAAGTTTCATAATCATGTTTGATGATGACCTCTTGAAAAAAGATTCATAATCATGTTGTAAAAGAAAAAGAATGTTTTTTCCTTAAAAAAAAAAAGAAAAATAATTTTTGGTTCAAATTCAAACATTACAATGTTTGAACACGATATTTTAGGGGAAAAATCAAAATAAAAAATATGTATATAAATGAATTAACATGTTGGTATGATTATGTTGACTTGAGACTTTAGAGTGTGTTACTTTTAAAATCTCTGGTTCGACTCTCTATTGTTGATTTTGTTGGACTAGTTTAACTTCTTAAAAACAAGATTGAGTTAGGAAGGGTTATATTATCACGACGTAGCGAAACAAGAATTGAGTTGGAAAGGCGTTATATTCTAATGTGTTACAATGATATTGTAATGAAAGGAAATGTTTTTATTAACGATGTTGAATTTTAACTCGAGATATTTGGTTAAACAGAAAGAGGTCTATTTTAAAATCTCATTCAAATGTTTTTCAATAATTCACAATTTTTTATATCTTGTATAACTGAAAAATAATATAAGTTGAAAGAGATCTCTTTTAAAATCACATTCAAATGTTTTTTTTTAATAATTTACAATTTTTCATATCTATTATAACCAAAAAATAATCAAAAATGAAAAAGAGTCGTAATTATGTTTGACGATGACCTCTTAAAAAAAGATTCATAATCATGTTGAAAAGAAAAAGAATGTTTGATTCAAATTCAAACATTACAACGTCTAAAAGATGGATTAAAAGATGGATGATAGTAGGGAAAAAATTAAAATAAAAAATATGTATATAAATTAATTAGACTATTACTTTTTCCACTCTATTGGTTACTCGTGCGCCCTATTTTTTACGAAAATGCCCTTCGGAAAATGTAATTTGAATACGTCCGGATTGTATAATCCAGAAGGTCACAGTATAGACAGTCCTGGACAGAACTGATAGTTTTTGCATGTTTTTGTGAATTCATACATTTTTTAAGATAAAAAAATAAGTAAAAGACAATTATGATAAAATTGCACCAATAAATAATTATATATATATATATATCATTATACCAAAAAAAGTTGAATTCATATCGTTACATATTTTACCTAATGATATACATTTCAACTAATGATATAAATTCCCCCAAAAAATGATGATATACATTTAATCTAAATTGCCCCAAGATCTATGTCGATATCATCAAGATTAAAGCTATCTTTCTTTTCAAGCTTCACAACATCTTCAGGCTTCTTCCCCTCAACAACCTTTTCTTCTGGATCAAGATTTTCAATTATGTACAAATCTTGGTCATCACCTATGACTTCAAAACCCGCCGCCCGACATAGTTCATTATAGTCGGCCATTCGACTGGCATATCTATCAAGCCAGCTTAAGGCATCATCACGAGCATGTTGTCTCCATAGCGGGCAAGTGGGAGGAATAGGAGAATCATTCTTCAATTTTATAATCATGAAATGATTGTTGTTGACATGTGCCATACACATCAATCGTTCAACAAGTGGCGGTTCACCCCATAGAGGAAAAAAGGTTTCAGATCGCCCTTTTTGCGTGGAGAGTAGAACAACAGCGTGGTTGTATTTCTGAGCAATAAGAAAACCCATATCCGGCATGGTCATCCATTTATCCGGTGGTGCATAACCAATACCAGAATAGGTTAGAGCGCCCAAAACATCTTTATACCGCTTATCATCATTAATCATTCTCCGATAACGAGCATTTCCTTCACCGATTAGCTCTTGGTGCAGCTGGTAACGGATCATTTGGTGATCGTCAACACTCAAGTTACGTAGACCCGCAACTGCACGGAACCCACAATGACCATCACCAGCTACATCCACCACTATTTCAATAAAGTCATGCATCCAAATTGGGATTTGGTCTTTGTGTGGTATGTGGACTTTTACCGGAGTTGGGTTAGGATTTTTGGGAGTTAGCTTAGGAGGATTATGAGACATGTTGCTTTTCCGTGCACTCTTTCTACTTGCCATCCAAATTGGCATTTGGTCTTTGTGTGGTATGTGGACTTTTACCGGAGTTGGCTTAGGATTTTTGGGAGTTGGCTTAGGATTTTTGGGAATTGACTTAGGAGGATTAGGAGACATGTTGCTTTTCCGTGAACTCTTTCTACTTGCCCCTGATGAATTTGAATGTGAAGTTTGTGTCTGTTGTTCTTGAGAATCAACTATCTCCCAGAGCGAAGGCGATCGCTTCGTCGACTGAATGAAGTGTTTATTTTTCTTTGGAGCTCCTATAGTGGTGACCTTTTTTGGCAGTGCACGCATTGAGGTAGTCTCCGGCAAAACAAATTGTTGGAATTGTTCTTTATCTGCAAAACCAAGAGTTCCAAACAGCTCTACAGCTATCTCGTGCTGAGCAGCAAAACCAAAAAGCTTAAAAACTTCGTCTTCATCAAAAGAAGGAGCCAATCTATAAATAGACAGAAGGAGAAGAAAACCCAGAATTGCCACTGAATTTTCAGTCTTTTGACTTATGTAAGCTTTCACATCCAAAGCTAGCTTCATTGCTTCTTCTCTTACATGAGGTCTAATATCTGGTGAGATTTTCCTCAGTTCTTTGAGCAGAAGAATGTCGCCATCATCAATAATTACAGCATTGTCTCCCATCATAATGGGGTTATGTATAATTTCCAGGACAACTTTTGCGGGATCTGGTACAAGAAGGTCATCGTCAACCGACTCAATTTCAACATTTTGCTCACTTGAGGGACTTGATTGATTACCTGCGTAAGATGTAACTGAATAATTAGCTAGCATATATTTAAGCTTCCTCAGTATTTATTGAAGGATAGATAAATCAAAATGACAATATAAATTTATGTGATGTTATATAAAATGAAAGAGTTAAAAGCCTATCTTAGATCGATATATTGATCTTTCTTTTTGCATTACCATAACAGTGTAAATAAACCATAGTCATGGCAAAAACAAAATGATTTGTTGTGATTAAGAGCTTCCTAAAATGTTCAAGAAAGTGAAAATTTAATCCAAATTAGTAATAATGACATTGTCTGATATTGAAAACTAGTGAAGATTTCAATTTGACTGAGACTTACAACACTAACATGATTAAAATATTTTATAAAAAAATAGGTAGATCGGATAATTAAAAATATCAACGTCATTACAAGAAACAGTTGAAATGAAAAAACTAAATGAAAAAGAACAATTACCCAATTCTGCTGTTCCATCAAATGGTTCTATTAAAGCATCATGTTGTTTCTCTCTTAACTCAAAATCCTCCGAGCATCCTTCAAGTTGCTTCTCTCTTGACTCGACCTCTTTCCCTTGTCCTTCAAATTGTTTCTCTTCTGATTTCGAATCCTCCATTCTTCTTAAAAAATGCTTGAGCTTTTGCATTTGAGCTTTGTATTCCCCCATTTCTGATTCAAATGCCTTTTTTCGGCCTTCAAACTCTTTCACTTGGTCTTCGAATTGCTTCTTTTTTGATTCGAGCTCCCGTACTTGGCCCTTGAATTCCACCTCTATTGAATGAAACTTCTTCACTTGGTCTTCAAACAACTTTTCTTTTGACTGAAACCCCTCCAATTGCACTTGAAATTGATTTTTTTCTAATTCGAGCTCATTCGTCTGGATTTTAAATTTCTCCTCCTTCGTATCAAGCTCCTTTGCTTGGCCTTTGAGTTGCTCCTCTTTAAAATCTAGCTCCTTCACTCGTCCTTCTAATTGTTTTTTCTTTGCATCGATTTTTTCACAAAGATCCTTCAGTTCCCGCTCTTTCTCTTCACGCGCCTTATCAATGTTTCGAATTTTTATTTGTTTTATCATGATTTGATGCTTGCACTCTCCTAGCAAGTCCTCCATCAAAGAGAGATCGGTTTCCCTTGTTTCTAGAACCTTGTCATATTCTTCGATTTCTGTCTTTATGGACTGCAATCTCTCCTCTTCTTCATGTTTTTTCTTTTTGCAGTCCTCAAACAATTTTTCCACTAAGGAAATTTCATTCTTTAACGAAGAAAATGATTCTTCGGCAGTAGGAGCATTACCACTAGTAGTAGTAGTAGTAGTAGTAGTAGTAACAGTACGCTTAACTGGCCTAGTAACAGAATCCTGCAAAGAACTGATGTTATCAAATGGCCTCCTAATTGTCCTTGTAATAGTAGTACGCTTCTTCTTAATAGGAGCATTACCGTTACTCCTCCATGTTCCTAAGTTCAACATCTGGGATAACCTGGGGAGAGAAAAAAAAAAATCAAAACTAGAACCTAGACTTCCAAAGACATACTCAAACATGTGCATTGCCAATAACAACATACATTACCAACAAATAAAAGGAAAAAAAAAGCATTAAAAACAAACACCACATAAAACCCTCGAAGAAAAACCATAAAAAAAAAAAAAAACTTTCTTTAAGAAATTTCAAAAACTAACTTAAACGCACCAAGAGTTTACAAGACTATTTTAGTTAATGTGTTATGTCTTTAGACAATATATTATTACATTTGTGTGCAAAAATCTTAAACAACACTCACTTTTTAATGTGTAAAAACCTTAAAACATAGATTATTGAATTTTCATAAAATAAAATAAAAAACTAACAAGTAGTATTAGTATTAAGCTAGTTCCAAACCAATAAGTAGTATTAATAAAACTAAAAACCAACGAATAATAAATTAATGCAATATAACATACTAATATAATCACAAATATTAAAATATATGTACGCGGTTTAGTTCAATGTTGTAAAATACTTGGGGTTTATTTTTTTAAAGAACATCTAAATACATCTAATAATATTCAATTTTGTACGGTTTTTTTTTTTTTTTTTAAATCAATTTATGGCTTTATTTTGATTTGAACACCCCTTCATCAATAAATAATATACATCAATAATTAGGGATGTTCAAATCCAAATTGACTTAAAATAAAACAGCAAAATGATCCCAAAATATCGAAAAGCGCCTAATACCTAAATATGATTTGATATCATTTGGTAAAAACATATTGGATCGGTTTTGGATCACCTTTTTAAAATAAAACCAAACCAAATCAAACCGCATAAGTAAAATTAATAATTGTATATTTTGTTTGACATAATATATTGCATTAATCTATTATTTATTGATTTTTATTTATTAAATAATACTTATCGGTTTAATTTAAGCTATTTTTTTACTACTTCGTGTATTCCAAACATAATCGGTCATTTCCTTTCC
>Ga0315913_1006139_pt1 | contig 14566 bp, 8 predicted proteins | sample MpolsnodulesMG_FD_207736 | JGI IMG/M metagenome (GOLD analysis project Ga0315913, IMG submission 207736) | Medicago polymorpha root nodule microbial communities from Los Angeles, California, United States - small nodules | ecosystem: Host-associated > Plants > Roots > Nodule | place: USA... | reverse complement strand
TTATAAAAAAAGAAAAAGGTTGAGGAATTATTTATTATTTTTATTTTTATTGAAAAGTTATAACAGCGTTAATATATACGTTACGTGTTAAAGGGGAACCAACCCGGAGAATGCGTTGAAACAAACAGTAACGGTGTTGAATTGAATGAGAAAGAATAATCAAAGACTCGAAGGGTAGAACGCACGCTACAGCTACACCGTGTTTATTGCTGTGCGTGTGCCCACCTTCTTTGTAATATGCGCATCTTTCACATCACAGCATCCGACTCAACTCTTTTTTTCCTTTTCTTTATTCAAACCTATTAGTAGTCGATAATTCAGAGTTCGATCGAAAGATAACTATAGTCACAAATAATAATTATTGAGTAAATGATGAAATTAATTTATATTTTTGTAAGTCACTTTTAAATTACTCTATGATTCTATTAATATTTCGAACTACTTTATATCTTCGTTAAAAAGTTTCTCAATTAAGTCTCTAGTAATGTGACAAAAACATAAAAGCAAAGACCTAATTGAAAAACTTTTGATAAAGATGTGGACTAGTTTGTAATATTAATAGAGTCATTGACTAATTTGATAATGGCTTACAAAGACAAGTGAGTAATTTAATGGTTTACTTATTTCATTCAAGAATCATACTTAGATTTTCTCAACATTTTATCTTTGGTGGAACTCTTAAACCACTTGAGTTCAATATTCTCAACTTTTTTTTCCTGGTAAATTCTAGACATTATGCAACAATAAATGAATAAATGGTCCATATTTCAATTTAGCAGTTACACTATCCTCTCATCAATTTAGTCTCTATGTACTATTTAAATCAACTAAAAGGTTTATAAATTATTTTTTTCGTCTAACTATTTAGTCGTTAACAAAATTGGTTTTTTTCATGATTGTTTAACGGCTAAAGTGACGTATTTTTCGTAGTTTAAGAACTAAATTGATGAGCAAATTATAGTTTAAAGATCAAATTAACTGTTAATTGGATATCAAATACACACTTTTCACAATTGTTATTTAAAGATTAGCTTGAGTTTAAAGATCAAATTAACGGTTAATTTGATATCAAATACACACTTTTCACAATTGTTATTTTTTTTTCTTACTAAAAGTGTATTTCATTTTCAATATTCTAACATTAGTTGACTACGATGTTAGAGACAAAGACCGCTTCATTTTACTAGACTCAACTCTCAATTGTTATCGGAATCAAACTCTTTTAAATAAACAACTCAATTTAGACTTTAGAACTTGGCTTAGTAACTTGAATGACTAGAGTCTCAATTACACCTTATACGGTCGTAATTTCATCATCTGTATCACTTTTATTAATAAATTTTTTTGCACATTTTTAAAAAAAAATTAGATTTTCGAGTAAAACGAAGTAAATTGAGAGATTAATTGAATACAATGATAGTTTAGAGAGGAAAAAAAAATTAGTTGATTTGTTTTTTAGTTGAATAGAGTAAATATTGTTTATAAAAATTAATTTTGTCATCAAAAAAAATGCAGTGGGAGTTTGTTTGTTCCTTTATATGATGTAATATTGACATTGGTTGTAATGAATGTTTTTACTCTGATGAACCGTACTTATTACCCGTTAAACCCCCAAAGTACCATATCCAAACAGTTTACAAAGGTTCAAACATGGCGAGAGTGGTGTACATGGGAGTACCTTTCCTCACACAACCCCACAAAACCACCATAGCTTCTTCATCATCATCATCTTCAAAACCATTCAAGCTTCCCCACAGAATTCACACCACCAACAATGGTAACAAACTAAACTAACTATATTTCAATTACAATGCTACTGTTTTTATTTTTAGTCATGCACTTTCATTCACATTAACCAAAAATTCAAACTTTCAGGTTCTGCCAACCGTTCTGTTAAACCCCAGAAGCTTAATTCAGATATTTCTCCTCACAGAGCTGGTATATCTATCCATTTAACTTATGCTTCCACATCAATAAGACCCTGTTTGGATAAACAACTTATAGCATAAACCATTATCACGACGATAAAGTTCAATTGTTTTCGAATAAGCTTTAAGCTGTTTTCATAAACTATTTTTGAGAGCTTATGAAAATAAGGTAAAAGCAGCTTATGAATAATGTCATTTTGCTTTCATAAGATAAGCGCTTATGCTTTAAGTTATTTCTATATCAAAAGATAAAATAAAGTTAATATGTTTACGGATAAGCCTATAATCTGTTTTCATAAACTATATCTTGGAGAACTTGTGAAAATAAGCTAAACGTGGTTATGAACTATATCATGCTGTTTTTGTAAGTTCTCTCAAACAGCTTCACAAAACTGATGTTAGTAGATAAACTCAAATAATTCAAACCAAATAGACCCTTGGAACAAAGTTTTTTTTCTTTTTTTTGTTGTTGTGCTTAAGTCACGATTAGAATTCTGAGTCGTGACATAAGGGGATTTCTCATTTTTTTTTCCGTTCAATTGTTGAATACTTTTGTAGTGTCAGCTGTGAGATTGATGAGGATTGAACTTGGTGGTGCTTTTGCGGACCTTCTCAATGAGAAAGGGAAAGGTTCTGGTGAAAATGAGATGGGTTATGTTCAAAGAACACTTGGATTTTGCACTCGAGAATTAAATAATCAAGACCTTAGATTGGTTATCCATTTCAACCCATTTTCAGTTTTACATGATACAGATTTCTGTTTTATATCAAATAACTTTAAAATTTTATGTTTTGGTCTATGGAGTTTCACAGTCAAAATAAAACTGAGAATCTGTTGTCCACTAGGTAACACCAACACAGACACAAACACATGACACGGACACAACACATGACACGACACTAACACTGACACACCCATTTTGAAAGTGCCACTTGTATTAGTGTCGGACACCGAACACACCTTCAATTTGAAGTGTCGGTGCTACATAGGTTGTCCTTAATGATTGAGTGAGTCACCTATCTTTGTCTCAAATTAAGCAAAACAATGTTAAATTTACTGTTATACCGAAACTTGATGATTCCCCCGTTTCCCTTATTTTTTCCTATTTGTCTATGCCTTGTAAAGTTCAGATTGTTATCATTCTTAACTAGGGTGAAATTTTGAAGTGCTTTTACTTTTGAAACTACCTTTCATGTCATTTAACATTCATGAGTAAATTTATTGATTATTTAATTGTTTCATACTGCAAATTAAATAGGTTACAGAGATTGTTGGGGGCACAATTCGTTGGAGGAGATACCTTGATCATTTAATCAGTTCATTGTGTCATGATAAAGATATATCCAGTATGGAACCTCTTCTCTTACAGGTAATTCTAGGTTTTATATTTCTTCTGACTTCTGAGCATGTTTGCATGAACTATCAACCAAATAATTACTACGTACATAGTACAAACTGATTGAGAAGCTAGAGATTTTGTGGCGAACTTTGTGAAATAGATATACCTTGTGTAATTATGAGTTCATTGTTCTGACTTCTGAGGCCTTATACTTGATATTTGATTACTGATCTTAGTACTTTGTTTGTGTCAGATTCTACGAATTGGCTTCTATGAGATCGTCAAATTAGATATGCCACCTTATGCTGTTGTAGATGAGGTATTTCATTGACACAAATATGCTTTCGTTGTTTCCTTGTTGAATAGATTGGGTTGAACTTTCTTTGCCCGAATGATATTGCTTGCAATGGATTCTCATTTGTTGAATTTACATTTCTTTTTTAATGCTGTCTAATGTCAACTATCATAAGGGATTATTTTCTATGATAATCAATTGATTATCGGTTTGAATTCAACATATATTTCATGAAGAATTATTTTTTAAAAAGTAAAATCTGATGTCATTTTATGCTGTGATTGTAAGTTTGATTGGTTAATTTTGTGATTTTGGTTGTGTGTCTGTGTGTGTGAAAGTGTGTTTGTGTAAGGTGGTAGTGATTACTCATTTTTTTGTAAATGTTGGGTGATTGTTGAGTACATTGAAAGGTTTGAATATTACTATGATTTGGCAATACATATTTTTCAAACTCCAATATTCTCTTCATTGTTTTTCCCATCTCCTATGTGAAATGCAGAATGTGCAGCTTGCGAAAGCTGCTCTCAGGCCGGGTGCTGGCAACATGGTCAATGGAATCCTCCGAAAGCTAGTTGTGCTCAAGGTTTACTTTTTGCATATGACATATCCCTTAACTGCATGAGCGTGATATTACAAAGAATTTCTCAAGTTATCTATCAAAATAAATAAATTCTCAAGTTCGTTGATGTCTTGCTTGCAGGAAAATGAAACTCTTCCTTTGCCCAAAGTGGAGGGTGATGATCGTTCTCAAGCACGTGCGCTGGCAACTCTCTACTCACATCCAGTTGTGAGTGTGTATCTATTGCTACTATTTCTGCACCACTGTTAACTTTTAATATAAGATAGTTCAGATTCACAACTAAAATTCAATGGCTAATAAGGAAAAACATTTAATGTACAAAATTATGCACCCCAGTAGTTTATATAATACTTATGGTTTTCGGATATTCACCTTGTGATGGATGACTTAGTGTCAAACAAAAAAAAATCTTAATTAAACCAACAACGTAGTTTGTAATAGAAACTTTGCTATTCGCCAGACTTGTTACTTGTTAGCATCAAATTAAGGAAGGCTAAATTTGGGAACACTTTGTCATCACTTCTTTTGTAGTGGATCGTAAGGAGGTGGACAAAGTATCTTGGCCAGGAAGAAGCCATTAAATTGATGATATGGAACAACAGTGAACCGAGTTATAGCTTAAGGCTAGTAAATGCTTCTTCCATTTTTTTGTGCCTCTCCCCAAAGTAGCATGTTAACACAAACAACGAAGAACTCAAGCTATATTTTTTTCGTCTAATTTCAGAGCAAATCGGGCAAAGGGTTTTTCAAGAGATGACCTTGTGACAGAGCTTAATGCATTGAAGGTGCTACACTTCCATTACTACATGTTGCATTATCTTCTGCTTATAATAGTTTGTTTTTTTAATCTATTTATTGATTATTTTAATAGTGTTTCGAAATTCCTGCTTCTTACAATTTCTTTCGAATGAATTTGTCTCTTTCTCTACGGGTCAGAGCAGAAGTTTATGTAACGTGTGCAAATAACAGTTATATTTACCTCTTGTTCCTTGTATTATCGGTTACTCTCTACTAGGTTTAATTCCCTTTTATTAAACATCAGGTCCCACACAATCTTTCATTGCATTTGGATGACTTTGTTCGCATCAAGACCGGGTTGCAGGTATGATATTGAGGCGATGAGTTGATGATAAGGCTATTTTATCTTTTTGTCGAAAAAAGGCTATTTTATCTAGAATTTCCAAACTAGGATAATGAATTTCTATGAGTTACTGATGAGAAGTAAAATCTGTGAGGACTGAATTGTGTAGCATAATAGGCTAGCTAGTGTGAAATTGTGTTTTAGCTGTATATCCTTTTATTTGATTTGTTCCACTGGGAAGTGTCAAAATCATGTTTTTCTTGCTGTTTTTTCAGTTATGACAATAGGCACGACTTTCTCTTTTGAATCATTAACTTTTGTAGTTTCACATTTCAGATTATCATTCATGCCGGCCTATTCAAAGAGGGTTTATGTTCAGTTCAGGATGAGAGTGCAGGTGAATCATCTTTTCTCATAGAAGGAATAACTGTAAGACTATGAAATCTTAGGGTTCATTTACTTTGTTAAAACATTTTCTATTTTCATTTCCTAATATTTGTGTTGTTTTTACTTGTTAACAAGAAGAAAAGAGGCTCTTGAAGTGAACAATTGTTTTGCATTTCCGGGAACAATGAAAATGTCAAAAGAACTATTTTCATTATTTCCTAAAATGCATCATCCCTAACTAGCATGTTATCTTCTCTCCATCACAATGACTCACTTTAAAAATATATTTCTCCTTCTTAACAAATAAAACTAACGCAGTTTAGAAAATGAAAATGAAAAATGTTTGCACAAAGTAAACAAGTCCTAAGTTTCTTTATCTTGTTTCTCCAGTTTTACCTGGAACATTAGCCAATGCTTTGCCAAGATGATCTGCGAGAACTAATGCGTTATGTTTTAAATTCATGTTCATTTATTAGTAGGAGTTTAGTTTCTTCATCATATTCTCTGTGCATGATACAATATACAAGTCACCAACTAGAATCACTTAGGTAATTGGCCTGGCAACCCTTACAAAGAAGTCATATGGTCAAAGGCCTTGCATATTGTGTATGCTATGTTTTTCCCCCAATATATTAATCAAATAAAAACATTTTAAGCTGTGCCTTTATTTACCTTAAAACATAAGAGATTCTTATGTGAAGAAGATTTTCTCTTGTAAAATGCATCCCACATTCTCCATTGCAGGTCTGATAGTTTCTGTTGTTGATCCTCAACCTGGTGAGACTATTGTTGATTGTTGTGCTGCTCCTGGTGGAAAGACCCTCTACATGGCCGCTCATTTAAGTGGACAAGGTATTAATTGGTCGGAATATATTTATTAAAATCATGTTGGACCTTCTTTTGAATTGTCTTGTCAGACAATATTTTTGCTCTGCAACGGTCTAACTCGCTGATATGTTGATATACTAGCTTCCTGTTTTATTACTTCATTAATGCACAGACAAATTGAATATCAAGAATAAAAGCTTGCGTTTTCAGGTATGGTATATGCAGTTGATGTAAATAGTGGTAGGTTGAGAATTCTTAAAGAGACAGCAAAGTTACACCAAGTAGATGGTGTCGTTACCACTGTCCATGCCGATCTTCGTACATTAACTGTATGTTATATCATTCCATATTCTATGTAGTATTAAACTCTGCAATTGTTTATTTCTTATAAGTTTCTTTTTCCTTTTTTTAATTTGTTTGTTTCCCAGGACGGTGAACCACTTAAGAGTAACAAAGTTTTGTTGGACGCACCATGCTCAGGACTTGGTGTTCTTTCAAAGGTAGTTGTGTTAAATATTTTGTTTACTCGCTGTCATCGTTTATACGTAAACATATTTATGTATTTCTTTTTCCTTGTTTTTTAATCTGTTCTTATTCACTGGCTTTTGAAGAGAGCGGACTTACGTTGGAACAGGAAGTTGGAGGATATGGAACAATTGAAGAAATTACAGGATGAGCTTCTGGATGCAGCATCCACGTAAAGCCATATTTTCTCTAATTCTCTTCGATTTTTCCTCTCTGTTTGTGTGCATTGATTGTTATGAGGCGTATTAGGCTAATCATGAAGAACTTTTTTTTACGTTATCTCATCCACATAAAACGTGTAATTTCTTATTTATTTTTTTGGGATAGGAAAATGTTAGTGAGTTAGTGGTTATGTTAGTTTCTAGGGCTGAACCCTGAACTTTCTTCTTAAAACTCCATTGTTGTCTATAAACTCGCTAACTGAACTACTCACGTGGGACACATGCAGTTTTTTATATGAACTACTACCATGGATGCTCTTAAAAGTTTTTTTTTAAGAAATTCACAAGTTCAGGAGATGAATGTGATTATTACTTAAAATTTGGTTTAGAAAATCAGTTCCTCCTACTATGCTTTGCTCAGAGTCAGTTTCACTATGAAGATCAGTTTTCAGCTTTTCATGATTTGCCAAGTGTGAATACATTAAAAGAAGTGAATAAGAGCTTTACATGATGTTTGCTAATTATGAAACTGATCATGGCTTGTTGTATGCTTGGATGACTACTAGTTTCCAAAAAATTTAAGTTTTTATAAAAAGTAGCTGAAACGGGGTATATTGTTTCTCCCTCATGGAGTTTTTTTTCCTGTGCATTTGTAGATTGGTAAAACCCGGAGGAGTATTAGTTTACAGTACATGCTCCATAGATCCTGAAGAGAATGATGATAGGGTAGCTGCTTTTCTAGAAAGACATCCGGTAAGTATTGTTTTATTACAGGAAAATTTTGAATAGCATTAGAAGTTACATGTAAGTTTAAATTTAAATATGGAAAATCAATTGCTCTGTGTCTACCATTTTCTGTGCTGTTCAATACTCCACTTACTATCCAGTCTCATTTTTCAAGTGCTAATTTATCCTTTTCCGAGTTTCAGGATTTTCACATTGATCCTGTAGACAGATATGTTCCACCTGATTTTGTGACACCGAATGGTTTCTATTCATCCAACCCGGTAAAACATTCTCTGGACGGCTCCTTTGCAGCCCGTTTGGTACGCACATTGTAAAATGAATTTCAGTGAAACCCTTTTTCACTCTATCTCAAATTGGATGACATTCGATGAAATTCAAAAGAAGCTGCGAACGAGTTGCTTCTGCGTTGATTTCTCTGTCTCTACAATTCTCAATGCTTTGAAATCAAGCATTTACCTTCAGTGAGATACCTCACTTCCTAGAAAAGGTTTATAGATATGATGAGATTGTCAACAAGTCCTCTTTCATCAGGCGCTTCCAGAGGATGACGAGTTAGTGATCCTCAAAGTAAATTCATATACACTTCTATTTGTGGGCAAAATTGCCATAATGCACATGCTTCTGCGGCTTCGACAAATTCCTTGAAGTGTAATTTTCCGCAGCTGCTAACAAGGTCATGTTGTTTTTACTGCTAATTACAAATTTACTGGAGTAGTGGAGCTCGTTAATGACAATTAATATGAAGACACTAGGACCTTGTATTTGAGAGTTAAAAGCTAATTGTGGAAATTCAAGCTCAGTCTGTTATCATTGTCAATACAAGAAACTGCTTAGCATAAGTTTATTCTTAATGTAAGTTAAAAATGACTTTATGGATTGTAACTAATTGAGTAATGCACCAACTTTTGTGCTGTTCATGCCCACAACATGTCCAAAAAGAATCAATTTGGAACATCAAAACTTCAAGGCAGGTCCATAGCTGTGGTTGTTTTTCCAGTTTTTTTTTTTTTTGGCTCCAACTTGGCCCTATTTACAAAATGAACAATTTCGACATTCTTTTATAGATTCTACATAAAATGTCCATACAGTCAAACCACTAGGGTACAACATGGACAAATTCAATAAATTAATATGTAGTAAATATTTGAAAGACGCTTCTATAAATTTATATAACCCCCTTAAAAAAAAAATGACAAAATTACACTTTTATTCCCTTAACTTAATTTCAGGTAATAGTTTGGTCCTTTATCTTTTTTTCATTTTAATTTGGTCGTTTTTGTCCATTTTCATATGAATTTTTAAGCTTAAAATTCATGATTTTATTTTCTTATGATCTTTCAATCTTCAAATTTACGATCCTCGTCTATGTTTGCATAAGAATATAAGATTTGAAGCTTGAAAATGTATATGAAAATGGACAAAAAGGACCAAATTGAAATGAAAAAAAGATAAAGGACAAACTGTTACTTGAAATTAAGTTAAGGGACTAAAAGTGTAATTTTGCCAAAAAAAATTATATAACCCCATCAATATTGTTTTCCCATAATCACACGTTGAATGTGTATTTAGAAATGGTACACAACGAACCTTATATGTAAATGACTGGTGTTTGGTGTTGTATTTTAATTATTTTTAATTAGTCAATACAATAATTATTTTTAAATTAGCTTAAATAAGTTTTTCGTCTCTAAAAAGTTATCAAATTTTGCTTTAATATGTCTTGTAAAAAATACGTATTATTACGGTCTGTTTAGTGCGCAGGATAAAGAGACAGGATATGATAAAATCATCATATCCTACTTAAATCCTATGTTTGGTGCACCAATAGGATATGATAAAATAATGATACTACTTATCCTATCATATCCATCCTTCATTATTCCAATCCTTTGTTTTAGTTAGGTTACAAATAGGATAGCACAATAACTCGCGTACCCTCTTCGATTCCCATGACTCCCCCTCTTTGTAATTTAATCCCAATTGTCTCCATATTCTCTTGTGAGTGCCACTCCCTCTCCATATCATTCCCTTCACCGACTCCACTCCAGCATCTTTTTCTGGTGATTCTTCTTTTTACAGAGCCAAACCTATGGTGAATGAAAATTGCTAAAATTTAAGATATTTTCAATTGATTCAATTTGCGATTGCCATTGGGTTTCAATTTCAACTGATTCCTTTTATTTGTAGTTTTGCGTGATGTTTTTGCTTGTTTTCCCCTCATGGCTGCTGTTTATATCTTAGAGGCTGAGTTGCGGTGGTGATTCTCTTGCATAATATTGATATCGTGTACTTTCTATGTATTTCTTATTAATAAATTTGCATTTGCTTCTAAAGAAAAAGTTTGATTTTGCAATTCTGTCTGTGGTGTTTACGTGCCTGTCAATGAATTTTGCTTAGTATTGATTTTGCCATATTTAAAAATAATATGTATTTTTTGAAAGAGAAATAAATCTATTTGTTTCACATGTAGTGTTATCATGTGTGCACCAAACACGTGATAGGATAAATGTTATCATGTTACTATCATATCCTATCTTTATCCTATCATGTGCGTCAAACGGACCCTAAAGTTTATCTCTTTAGTTTTTTTTTGAAGAGATCAAAATGGAATATATTAAAAAAGGCGATGTAGTCTCATCAGTACAAGGCGTACCTACGAGAACACCCCAACCAAACAAGTGTCATACAAGATATTTACAAAACTATGGTCAATCGAGGCCTAAGCACCTCATAGGGTCCGACCACCAACTCTGAGTGCCCTACACAAACGTAGTGTTTTTAGCTTTTAGCCACCACAAAGAATGAAATTTTACTTTATCTAAAAGCTGTAAAATAGGCGTTTCGACGTTGTTGAAGATCCGATTATTACGTTCTCCCCATATTAGCCACACACAAAGGAGTCAAAGTACTTGGAGAAACGAGCTGCGATACTTTGATGAACCTAAAGAAGAGAAAGAAATTATACAAGTCGGTATTATATGAAAAAAAATCCTAAATTTTTTGGTTGAACTTTCCTAGGATCGGTTGAGAATATAATTCATAATCATTATGTCTCAGTTAGTTAGTGAATTAGTTACAATTGGTTGTTAGGTTGTTACCTTTACGTGGATTACTTGTATTACAAACAATTGTGTAACTCCTATGAATAATACCTTGTAATGTGAATTTTCAATGCTCAATGAAATCATATTACAAAATATCATCTTTTCTTCTCTCTCTTAGTTTTCTCTCAGTTTTAGAGTGTTTTTTATTTTTCATCTTTGCTCAGTTTTTTATTAAAATATAAACATTCCGAGGAGCAATCCTCAGTAAAGTTTTCTTAAAATTTGAACTGCTCAATTTCACTCTTAAATCAAAAATTAACTTTCTTAAAAGTTTTCCTCTTGTAGGTTTGATTCCAACTCCAAGACCACGATATACCCTAATCTTTTTCTACAATTGATTAGAAAGCTTCGTTAATAATTGAATCTTCGTCAACATCTTTATCTATGTATAGTAATGTCCCTTAAGAAACTTCTTTAAACTTAAACTATTAAAGGAAATGCAAATAATAACTACTCCCTCCATCCCTTAATGTAGGCACCCATTGACTTTTTCACATTTCTTAAAAAAGGTTGTCAGTGTAATTAATGTGTCTGTTTTATGTGTTAATATTACGAAACTGTCATTTGTTTGTATGTGTATTAAATTTGACTTTTCATATTTAAGGAAAAGATAGTAGTATTAATTAGGGATATGTTTAGAAAAAAATAATAATAAATGCATCTATAATTTAAAAATGGGTTTACATATAGGGGACAAAAGTTTAGATATAGGGATGAAGGGAGTATAATTTATCGTTAAAAATAACAAATTAATCAAAATTATAATTAATAAATAACATAATTAGTCCGAAACATGAATTTCTCTAAAAGCTCCGTCCATCCATTCTCGATTTCCCTTCATGTGAGTCATTTGCCATAAATATGAAAAATTGAGTTTTTTTCCAACATCATATCTCCCCTAAGAATTTTCTTTTTACATCAACAAAACATTACAAAAGAATTTTTTAATAAAATAAACAATTAATGATAAAATTAAACATTGTAATATATTGTCATATTTTAACTAACGAAATATGATTGATAACTTGTTATTCTTAATTTGATTTGTTCCTTTCATTGTAATACAATGTTTATCCACGAAATGAACAAATGAAATATCATTATTATCGATACTAACATTAAAATTTTGTGTATAGTGTGTTAAGTGTCGATCTCTCAATATCATGTATTCATTATTTACAGTTTTAGACCCACTATACACATTTGGGTTTACAACTTTAAATAATGAAAACATAACATTTAAAGTTATGTAGTTAGCACACTATACACAAAGTTGACAATGTCGGTATTTGTCATCCACAATAATGTTTATTCCATTTGTTTATTTCGTGGATACGCGTTGTATTAGAGTGAAAGGAATGAATCAAATTAAGAAGAACAAGTTATCAATCCTATTTGTGGACATAAATCATTTCACGTCGTTGGTTAAAATATGGCAATATATTATAATGTTTAATTTTATCATTAATTGTTTATTTTATTAAAAAAATCTTTTATAATGTTTTGTGGATGCAAAAAAAATATTCTTAGAGAGATATGATGTTGGAAAAAAACTGAATTTTCCAATATTTGTGGCAAATGACTCACATGAACAGAAATGGAGAATGGATAGACGGGGCTTCTTGAGAAATTCATGTATGGGACTAATTGTATTATTTACTAATTATAATTTTGGTTAATTTATACCTAAAAAATGGTTAATTTGATATTTTTCATTAAAAATTATAATTATGATTTGTGTTTCCGGTAATAGTTGAAGGTTCAAAAAGTTTCTTGAGATGTATTTCAAGATATAGATGAAGATGTTGACGAAGATCTAATTATTATCGAAGCTTTCCAATTAGTTCTAGTAAAACAATTAGGGTATTGTCGTGGTCTTGGAGCTGGAATCAAACCAACCAGAGGAAAAGTTTACAATTTTAAATCAAGAATTTAGCAAGTGAACGTGAAAATATACATGATAAAGAAATGATATTAAAAAAGTTTAAACCTCAACTTCAAGAGGAACGATGAAAATAAAAGAAATTGCATAAACAATTGAAGAGGAACAAAGACAACCTGAAGAACGAATAGAAAATAAACTTGAAGAGAAGGTGGCAGATATTTATTTATATGGGAAATGTTAACAAGTGTCCCGTACTTGTTAAGAAATTGACATTTTTTTTTTTACTCCCTCCGTCTCATAATATTAGTCGTTTAAGGTTTGTGCACGATTATTAAAGAAATGATTAATTGCGTTAATTTTAATGGTAAAATTAGTAGTATTTACTTAGATCATCCACAATGCAGCACTCCATTTGAGTGCTTAAACGAGTCCCGACTGTACATGTCATTCGTTTTATAATTAATACTTGATAAACATCAAATCTCTCCAACCCAGCACCTTAAAATAATTATTAATTGGGTTCTTGCAATAACTTTATATCATTAAAATAATTTAATTATAAATTATAAAAAAAAAGTTAAAACTTGAAAAAATAATATAAAATAAATTATGGTAAATTATTTGTTGTTTTGCTTAAATCCAATCATTGTATGTTTGTTTTTCTTTTCCATTCAAATGGGTAAATTATTTGTTGTTTTAAAAAAAAGTTTTGGTTGAAAATTTAATGTTGATCGATTAAATATTACTCTTGCAACTAATATATAATTTAATTTTTCTTGCAAAAAAAATATAATTTGCTTTTTAATATTAAAATAATACAACAATTGAATAAAGAAAAAAAATATAATTAATTGTACATGTGAGACCCATGAGTAATCTCTCTTATAAATATTTGCCTTTCTTTTTATAAAAGTACACTTGGCACATAATCTTGCTTTCTATCATTAATTGCTTTCAATTGTTTTTTTTTTAATTGCTACCATTTGTTCATGTCTCTGTTAATTTAGTGATATATATTTTTTCGGTAATAATATGTTTGGTACTAATATTTTATACAAGTTGTCTAAGTCAATGCAATTATTTTTACTGTCTTCCTTTTTCATAATGAACGTATTGAATACAAAAAAAACGATAATTTTGCATTGATTTTGGATACTTATTTTTGACTTCAAATTTTAAGTGATGTTTCCACTATATATACTCATGTCACTAGAATGTTTTTTGTATTTTTTCTTTACTTAGTCTTTCTTCACACATCCAATGAATCAATTTATTTTGTTTTTTCTTTTTCTTCAGATGATCAACTCTTTTCAATGAAGAAAGACTAAAAATGATTGATGCGATTGACAATGAAATTAACATTTGTTTTCAATGACATAAGCAAGATTTGAATGACTATCATAGTTCTCTATACATCGCTTTTTATTACAAATTTCGTGTAAATTTATTATTATTTTCATTGATAAATTCTTTTATTGTTATTGTACTATCTATTTATAATATATTGACCCATGTAGTAGGTTCATACTTTAACAAATACAAAATGAATTTTGATTTGAAATTTCTACCTAAGACATGAGTTAAAGGATATGAATAATATTTGTTTTTTCTCGCATTAATTTGTTCTTCTACTTTTCTGACTTCCTTTTTTTTCAAATCATTATAATATATCATTGATGAAATAGTTCTTTGATGATCACAAGGA
>Ga0315913_1006136_pt1 | contig 14571 bp, 8 predicted proteins | sample MpolsnodulesMG_FD_207736 | JGI IMG/M metagenome (GOLD analysis project Ga0315913, IMG submission 207736) | Medicago polymorpha root nodule microbial communities from Los Angeles, California, United States - small nodules | ecosystem: Host-associated > Plants > Roots > Nodule | place: USA... | reverse complement strand
TTTTTATATATACTTAAGTTGAAGACTCTTCATTAAAATAATCCTAAACAAACGGCCCTTATAATTTATCCCATTTTCGTGATACATTAACTAGAACCATGTTATCCATAACATTCCTTACGGGAAAGTTTTTAGGCTTACTTAAGTATAGGTTCTGAAGTTTAAACTTACCTTTGTTTCTCCCTAACCGGCAATGATTGGCTACAAGACCTGTAAATTTATATATTCAACGTGGTTAATACATCCGTCAGGGTGTTTGAATTGACGGCATTGGGTTTACCAATTCGTTTATCTTGAGAGAGAAAAGCTGATAATATTTTAAATTTCAATCTTGAATTCTTACTATGAATCATGTTGTTAAATAGCAGCTATAGCGGCGCTATACTGCTATATATAGTGTAGCATAATTTGGATGAACCGTTGTTATTTGGTGATCTGCTATTTAGTACAAATGTTTTCATATAGCTGCTATAGTGGTGCTATAGCACTACCCCATCGCGTATTTTTAATAACAACCCACTATCCGTGATTGACAACATCACTGTGAATTGGAAGAAAGTTTTTGTTTGTTATGCAGTAGTAATTCATGGAAATTGTTAGTCAGTATATTGTTGCATTGAGTTTGAAAAACAATTCGGAGCTAATTATGCTCATTCTTTGTTTTGTGCTGATTCATGGTTATTTTATATTTTAGGTTGGAGTTGCAGAAATGAAAGTCGCAGTTGAAAGAACTGGTGGCCTTGTTGTCCTGTCTGAAAGTTTTGGTCATTCAGTCTTCAAGGACTCTTTTAAGCGTGTTTTTGAGGATGGGGAGCAATCTCTTGGTCTCTGTTTCAAGTGAGCATTCTCTCATTTCAAATGTTCTAATGATATTTTGTTATTATTATGTAGTTCCATTTTTTTCTGTCCCCCCTCCTCGCCTGTTGTTATTTCTTCATTTTCAGTTATACCTGTTGGGTGCTGCAGATGATTGGTGCCAAGTGAGTTGCCAACATAGTTGGGACGTCTCTTGGCATGATGATGCTTCTTTTTTCCCAAGGCATAATGACGTTTTTGCACCACATCTTTTGTTTTAATTTTTTTTTCCTGTACCCTTGTTTCTTGTTCTCCCTACATATCGTTTATCAGAGACGATCGCTGCTAATGTTGTTTATGTTTCAGTGGGACCCTTGAGATAAATTGCTCAAAGGAAATCAAAATTCAGGGAATTGTTGGACCTTGCACATCGATGGAGAAGGTTAGATGATTTATGTTTGAACTCTTCATTTTGTGTTGCTTTTTGATTCTTGAATTAAAGACTGCGTTGGATCAAAGAACTAGACTGAATCAGAGCATGATATTTCTGGATTTTAATTTTTACTCACATACTGCAGAAAGGACCTTCTGTTGCTGATACCGTCATAGGAGAGGGGAACACAACAGTATGGAAGATGTGTGGTCTTGACAAGAGTACATGCTTGACTGTGATGTTTGATCTTTCATCAAGTGATCGTTCAAATACTCCAGGTGGTGTCAACCCACAACTGTACCTGCAGTTCCTTACAAGGTTATGTTGGGCAAATTTTATAAATAGGATCTTAATATAGATGATTTTGTGTGTCTTTCCACTATTTCATTGGGTCTTGAACATTAATAATGGTCATGGTCTTATTGCAGTTACCAGGGCCCAGATGGTCAATTAGTGCTTCGTGCGACAACAGTAACTAAAAGATGGGTAGATAGTGCTGTTAGCTCTGAGGTAGTTCCAGTCTTTTTTATGTCTGTGGCTGTGCATGGCAGTTCATTTGTCGATGTGATAGAAATATTTGGAACTACTAAACTATCTTTCTGTAAAGAAGCATGAAAATTATACTCTTTCATCATGTTGTGAAGTATGATTTTCAAGCTATGTCATGCAGAATTGCAGATACCTAATCTAAATGTTTGGGTTTACATGCATTTCTTGTGTTTATCTATGAGACTATGACGTTTCCTGAATGACATATGTTTATTCTCTAATGATTAGTTATATATGACAATTATTTGTTTACATTGAGATTCTTAAATTGATTAATAGCCGGATTTTAATTAGTTACATTATTGTGTTATTCAGGAATTGGTTCAAGGATTTGACCAAGAAACTGCTGCAGTTGTAATGGCTAGATATGCTTCTCTGAAAATGGAGACAGAGGTATGTGATAAGCCGTCTTACTATCTTTTGTTCTTAGTATTCCTAAAATATATTCATATTTATTTACTAAAGCAGCTCCTGGGAAGCATTTATTTGTTGAAATGAATGGTAGTGGGGAGTTTCAGTAAAACATAAAATTGGGTGAATAGCTTTGATATTAATGGTTTTGATGAAATTTGGGCTTGTTCAGTTGTTTTGCTAATAATATGCTAAAAATTACTGTTTTATCAAATGTAAAATTCAAGTTATTGGCCATGTATTTTATATGCATTTGCGGCGAAAATTTCAAGTCAACATATATAAATAAATACCTTGCTGAGCATCAATTTTATTTGATCAGGAAACATTTGATTGCACACGGTGGTTGGATAGGTTCCTCATTCGCCTCTGTTCTAAGTTTGGGGACTACCGCAAGGATGATCCATCATCTTTTACATTAAATCCATCATTTTCTCTTTTCCCCCAGTTTATGTTCAATCTGCGACGCTCACAGTTTGTACAGGTACCTGTTATTGTTGTTTTCTTCCCATTCTGCAGTCCTATTAGTTAGCTAATTGATGGTGAAATATATTTACAGGTTTTTAACAACAGTCCAGATGAGACTGCATACTTTCGCATGTTGTTAAACCGGGAACATATTAGTAATGCGGCTGTCATGATTCAGCCATCACTAATATCATATTCATTTAATTCACTGCCTGCACCAGCATTGTTGGATGTGGCTTCCATTGCTGCAGACCGGATTCTGTTGCTAGATTCATATTTTAGTGTGGTTATTTTTCATGGGATGACAATAGCTCAATGGCGCAACTTGGGATATCAGAACCAACCAGAACACCAGGTTTGTGTGCAGTCATGCCCTACTAAAGAAATTGCTGTTACTTGAGAATTCTGCTCACAAATTATCTTCGTATATATTTTACTACTTAATCTGTAAGAGCAGTAGTTTCTTTCTGTTAGTTTTTTTTATGGACGGTGTTTTGCTTAGAGGCATTTTCGTAGTTGGTGTCAAGTGTTGCATTTACCAGTATTCCTTCTCTCTCTCTGCTGTTAACTTTAATTTATGGTACAGGCTTTTGCACAACTGTTACGAGCTCCACAAGATGATTCCCAAGCAATAATTAGAGATCGGTTTCCTGTTCCTAGATTGGTAGTGTGTGATCAACATGGTTCCCAGGTCAGTATTGTTTCTTACCCAAATTATTCATACCATAAGCAATACTGATGAGTATTTTAAACTTATTGCAATATATTGTCTGTATTTTCCCCCCTTTTGTTAATCCTTGAGTCAAGATTTTTCATAATTGGAAACTTACTAGGGTTTCATTGATGTCTTTAACAGGCTAGATTTTTATTAGCAAAACTGAATCCATCAGCAACATATAATAATGCGCACGAGATGGCTGCTGGTTCAGATGTAATCTTTACTGATGATGTTAGCCTTCAAGTTTTCTTTGAGCATCTGCAAAGGCTGGCTGTCCAATCTTGAGGGCAGATGGTAGAAGAGACTGACAATTTATGGATTCTATACTTTGGTTTGGGGAATTCGCCAATGATGTGTGTGTCCTGCATTATGCTGTTGCATTCAGTTATTTTTCCTTTCTTTCCTTTGTTCTTAACAAAGAGAAGATCAGAGCCTGCGTGTATCGAAGAATAAGAGAAGCAAGGGCCTGTCGAATTTTATTTTATGGATAAAATAAATGATTCATATGTTCGTTGAGTTTTGGCATTGCGGAAAGAAAGGATAGGACATTTTTAGTTAAGCTACAGCAGCATAGCAAATGAGGGAGATATTTTTGTTTCATATTTTTCCTATTTGTTTTTGGCCCAGATAATTAATTTTTGGGTTCCTCATCTGGATTAATTTACATAGTGGTTTTACTTTTACATACTCCCTAGGTTTGCTAAGAAGACATTTTGTCATGTCGTTGGAGTTTGATATCAGTCATTCTCTTCTTTACACTGTTTTGTACTATATTTTGTGAAGTAAGCTTATACAGGATTCATCATCATGGTGAAATGAACACTTGTGTGGTCGCTGTTTTCGTTCTTTACTTCCAAAGTCCACTTAAAGTTTAAATTGCAATTTTACTTTGCCTTTTAAAGTTGCATGATGGTTTTTACCCCGTAGCAAGTGTTTGTTTTGGTGGTTGCATGTACTCAGCCACGTGTTGAGTATGATGCTGGAATATGGAGCTTCGTTAAGTTGTGGTTTAGCATTGGGATGGGATGCTGGATTGAAAAATTGGACGCAGAACCAATTAATTACAAAATCTTATACGTTTTCCTTGGAACAACTTTGATTCCAATGTTGATAATTGAATTTCTAATAAATTGTGTTTGCGAACTTGGGATCGTAATTTAGGCATTGCAAGAGTTGAGGATGATTATCATGATTTTTGACTTTGATCACAATTACGAATTGGAAAATGTCTCTAAAGTTACATAGCAAACTTCTTTCATATTGTATTGATTATATGCATTTTTTTGTTGACAAGCTATATATGATGGGATAGTATTCCGCTGCTTGGTCCATATAGTTTCTGCTTGGTCCATAGAGTTGATTTCATTTAATTGAATAAAACTTGGTTGTTACAGACAATTTATGACATTTGTCAAAACGTTACGGACAATTCATAACATTTTTAACATTGGGATTAAATTTTTGTTCAATTTAAAAAGTATAGAATTTTGTTTAAGCAGGAGACAATGTAAGGAATTAAAATCATTTTTGTCTAAAAACTATAAAACTAAAAAGTATAACAAAATCAAATTGAAAATTGGAGACCATTATTATAATTACTCTTACTCCATTAGAAACTTGAAAGACCAACTTCAATGAGCTCTAGCCCTATGTGAAGAGTGAATCACATCACATCCTTCAAATCAACCCTTGTTCACTCTCATTCTTTTTTATAGCCAATAATTTGTTGTTGATGAACTGCATTTACATCAAACCGAAAACGTTTTAGAAGGGCGATCATATATATTGAACTGTTTTGGAATGTACTAGCAAAATAATTTTATTAGTTTTTGTTTTCCCTTCAATTTTTCCACACCCTTTCCAACAGGAACAAGAATAACTCTTGGGTTGACACAGATTTGCACTTTATTTGATCACAAAAAAAATACATACTTTATATTAAAACATAATTTAATTATTATTTTTCTAATTTATTTTTTGTGTGTGACCAAATGAAATGTCTAAATTTTTATGTTCACACAAGAATTACTACAAAAACAAATATGTACTCTTTTATATGAAGCCTTAACTAGTTATATATGTTCCTTTAGATGGAACAAAATAATCCTATACTATACCGACACTTTTCTAGACCAATCATCAATGAAGGTGATGAATTATGGACCCTCCTAAAGAAGGTAACTTTGTTGGTCCCCAAATGTCTAAGTGTATATAATCCACTATGGATTTTGCAATGTGTATGGCGTTAGGAAATTTGGTTCTTTTCTGTTTTCCGTAGAGTCAGTGCTCACAGAATTCTAGCTTCTCAAAATTGCCCCTTCCATTCAATCCTTGCTTGTATTGCATAGTTCTTCAAGACCCCTTTCACCAACATGAGCAAGTTTTAAGTGCTAAAGTTTTGTTGAAATGTTCTTTGACAAGAAACTATGCTAGCAGGATTTATGATAGTCTTACCTTGAAATCGAAAACAAGCCATTTTTCCTGAATTCTTTCATCAATTCAACAGTCCCCTTGATGATTTTTAAATCTCCACCTTCTCCTTTTAATGAGCAGCCTCCTTGATCTAACATTCCAAAGAGAAATGAGATTTCTTTTCAGATCAGGCACATGCCTAACCTCTGTGAACACATTTGATGATCCATCAATCACTCTGACTTTGACATTCCTCTTTAGTTTATTCCTGCCATTGCCACCGTTCTTATCTATCCGATTTTCCTTTGACATATAGACCCTTAAGGAGGGTGTATTGGATCAGGATTTTAAAGGATAATTTTTGTTTGAAAAAGTTTTAAGGATTTTAAAAGACTTTGTAGGATTTTGATGACTTTGAAGATTTTAAAAGACTGTTAAGGATTTCAATGAATTTAATTTATAAGATTTTAAAAGATTTGAAATGATTTTATGGATTTCAAGAGATTTCAACAGATTAAGAAATAATTAAAAAAAAATATTATAACACACTCTCTTTCACAAAATCTCAATAAAGACTCTTATTTATTTTACTTTATTTTTTACGGGAGAGAGAGAAGGAAGGAGAGAGAGAGAGAGAGAGAGAGAAGAGGAAAAGAGAGAGTAAGAGAGAAGGGAGGAGAGAGAGGGAGAGATAGTAAAATCTTAAAAGAAAAAACAATCCTAAGAAATCTCATGTTTTCATGAAAGACTTTTTCATGCTAAAATTTCACTAGACAATCCCATAAAATCCATCAAAATCTAATTTATTAAACAATCCTTCCAAATCTGAATGATTTTGAATACCACTGGACTTTTCTTAAGTGATTAAGAGTCTTGATTGAATACCACAAGACTTTTTTGAAATGACAAAGAATCTTGATTGAATAACACAATACTTTTTTTAAATTGAAAAGAGTCTTGATTGAATACCACAAGACTTTTTTATGATAAAAAGGTCTTTTAAAATCCCTTAGAATCATGATCCAATACACCCCCCTAACATTCCCACTTATCTTTGTTTGATGCTCCATCCTCCGTCTTCAATTGGTGTAATCTTTTCTTCATGGACAGTTTGTTAATCAAAGTTTTTGTCATGTGCAAGCTTTCTAGTATTAGCCATGCCTCTGATGCACTTTCAATGTCTGCAACCTCTCGAATAAATTCATCACGTAGGGAAAGAACTATCGTGATGTGTGCCTTGTTCACAATGTCTTACATTTCTTTTATATGATAGATTTTTCGGTAACTTGAACATACCTTTCACATGTTATGAAGTAGCAATTTATGAATATTGTAAGTTAGTATATTGCCAGTTAGGAAAATGTTTTTTTGTTTATGTTATGAAGTAGCATTTGCTTTCCTACTGCCTTTTGTCAATATTTATGCGAAGAACTTTTGTTAGAATTATCAAACCGCAAGATTTTATTATAAAATAAGCCAAGGAAAATTGATGATAAAAAAGACACCAGGGATAAAATAAAAAACACTAAAAATTCAGTTGAATTAACTACTACCAAGAAAAGTAGTATCAAATAAAATAACTATAATAAATCCAAAACTAAAAACTACTTATGACTTAAATTTGATAGAATAAGATACTAGAGTTCTCAACAATAATCTACGAATTAAACATTGCAATCTATGTTTGGACTTCATCCAATTATGCAGCAACCGAAGTTCCTCCCTAGCAAGGCATAACTTCAGCATTAGTCAGACACAAACGAAGAGTATCTGAATAGGAGATAAAGCGAGGGTAAAAACCACAATTATGTTGACAAATTTCTTCCACCATCATATATCGTTCATAGTCCAAACCGCAACTGTAAACCTTTTCTTCTGTAGCAAAAATTAAAAGATCGCCGTTCATAACCATAAACCCTCTAACATTAGGATCTTTCTCCTTCAATCCCAATGCTCTTACTCTCACTTTCAATACTTTTTGCCATGAACCTGACTCATAGTCTTTTAATACCCAAATAGTAAAAACAGACTTACTAAATTTCACCAAACAAATTGAATTATTGTAACTTGTCTTTTTACCCCAACTGAATATGCCCATGTTGCACATATTATGACAACCTTTTATAGCTTCCCTTGGCAACTTAAGCATTGTTGAGATTCCATTATCTAGATTATAAGACATTATATATGGCTTATAAAAAGGACTAGATTTTGCAAAGTAAGGACCGCTATCTGAGATAAAATGAAGGCATCCCTTGTGAGATACAGGCATGTCAAATTTCATGTTCCTACCACCAGGTGAAAAACTATTTTTCATTGTTTTCCACACACCTTCTTTGCTATGATAAACACTACATGTATAAGAAGTTGGTGACCACTCACTTGTGTTTTCAAAAAGAAACAACTTGTAGTCATCTAAAGAGCAATCTAACTTGAGGTTTATACTAGCAGAACTATGGCAATTTCTTTGAAGTGACTTAGGGGTAGGAATGGAAGACCAAGACTTTGTGACTGGATTACATATGAAAAACTCAATTGGGTCATGATCATTAATGGTGTGACCAACAACCAGACCATTACTAGAAGCTACGACACAAACTGAATTTGATAGGAAACTCAAGACATTGTTAGGGAGACCGGAAGATTGTTGGTTTTCAGGCAAAGAGTGTAACTCTATTCTTTTGGTGTACCTTTGGCTTATTTGATCGGGTTGAATGAAGAAACATGTATCATCCCTTCCGAACAGATTATGAGCCTGCTTTGTTTTAAAAACAGTTTCTTCTGAAAATTCAAAGCATGAGTTGCAAGTTGATTTGAGCTTGCAAATGCTTTTTCCCGGTAGCCAAGAAAATATCTCAAAAGCAATGTCTTGAGACACTTCCATAGGATGAATAGAGGAAGTGCGAAGGAACACCGATTAGAAGATTGTGGAGGAGAGATAAAACAAGAAAAAGAAGAACTAGTTTTCCTGAGATGCCTTAGCTTGTTCTGAGGTGCACGTATATATACATGTTTAAATTTTGAAATATGAAACCCTAGGCTTAAACAAAAAGTAATGTTTATTTTGAGAACAAATCTTTTCAAACTTGAAAAGATAAAATGGGTATCTTGGGGGCAAAGATATGCCTCGGTAACAAACTATTATGTAAAAAAAGATGAAATAAAACAAACTTTTCTTTCTAACTTATTTTTTTTGGCAATCTTTTCCTCATTTTTTGATGGACGCATTTACTCTTTTCCTTGATAATCAAGACTCAACACAAACAACTGTAAATAGAAAAAAAGTAAATAAAAATTTATAAGTAGAAATATGAAATTCATCATTGGTTGAAAAGTTTACCTTACTAGGAGTAGTTTTCTATTTAAATTTGAAATTTGTCTTTTTTACAATGATGTATGCTGTTAATTACCTTCTATATGAATAGGTTAAATCACTTAATCAGGCAAAGCAAAAATTATCAAATTCAATAACAAACCTTATAAAATTAAATCCTTTTTTTTGACAGAATAAAATTAAATCCTTTAAAAACTTATTAAATTTGAGTTATTTCTCATCTCTATCCATATTTATATTACATTTTATCTACTACAATATCTATTTATTATGTTAATAAAAAAATATACAACTACTCTAAGAGTTTTTATTGGGAAAAACTCAAGTCTCACATTGGATAGATGAGACTTTTGATGAGAGTTTATAAAGAGGAGACAAAATTATATTATGGTATCAGAGCATGTCGAATTGAAGGGCCACCTACCTATTCACGCACCAAGCCCAAAGAGTGTTGGGTGTGAGAGGGGTGTATTGGGAAAAACCAAAGTCCCACATCGGATAGATGAAACTCTTGATGAGAGTTATAAAGAGAAGGCACTCCTCACATCACAAGCCGGTTTTGTGAGGATGATTTAGGTCCCAAATTTCAACAGTTTTGTTATTTTTTTTAGGGGCTAAGAGTTTTGTTACTTGTCAAGTTGTCAATATATCAATCCTTATTAATTTTAATTTTTTTATTGAAGAAATTTTAGGAGAGTGGACTCCAAAGCTCACTAGAATCAGGGTAGATCTTAAGAGTTAGGCAACACTAACAAAGTATTTAGATATCCTCTATTAAAAAGGCTCCAATGCTGGCGATAGGAGTTAAACACACTACCTTACATATGAGTCAACACCATACATTTTTTTGTCAACCTTCTTGACACTCCTTAATTTTCTTGTCATAAAAATCATTGATTCATTTTGCATCTAACTAAAATTTAAAATACTTTATCCTAAATTTGGAAATATTAGTATTTCAAATTTCAAAAATAAAAATAAATATTATTGTTTCATAAATCAGCATTTTGATGATGGACGAGATTTTATGGAAGCTTTTGGATATTTGTTGAAGTTGTAACTTGTAAGCATACATGTTTTTATGATTTTTTTTTTCTTTATGTAGAAACTTTTTTTTTTCTCCTTTGTTTTTAATAACTTTATTAGAATGTTTGCAAATGATATGCGAGAGTTACGGAGTGACAACATAGTTGAAATGTCATAACTTTTACACTATGCTTTAGCACTATATTCCTTTATATAAAAAAGTATCCAATATTTAGAAAGGAACTAGGACCTTATCTACATACTTTTATATTTTTCATGTTTTATTAGAGTTTTTTGTTATCAAGTTTGTTATGGAGTATGAAATTTAAATTTTCATGTTGACTTGTTCTCTCTCTCTTTATATATGCGCGCGCCCCTATCATTTACCAGGTTTTTATATGTCACGTTTTTTTTAAAGTTATTTTATAGACTTGTACGAGTCTACGGATCATTACGAGTCTGTGTAGACACGCAAGTCAGACAACTTTGGGTAAAATAAAACACACTAAATAGAAATTCAGTTGAATTAACTATTATCAACCTACATATGAAGATTAAAAAAAAAAAATCAAAACCCTTTTACAACAATTAATCACCACTCCACTTTCCAAATCTCATGATAAGCTATCTACGTACAAATCAAACAAACCTGAAAAGCAAGTAAATTAAAATAAATATCGGTAATTTGTGTTTCTTTTTGTGCACAAGTAATAAATATTGGTAATTTATGTTTCTTTTTTTGCATAATAATTTATTTTGTTAATTACCTTGTATTTAAACAGGTTTTTTGTTTTTTTTTTGAAAAATTATATTTAAACATGCTAATCACTTAATCAGGTAAAGCAAAAATATAAAATTAAAAAAAAAACATTTTAAATTCTAATCAAATCCCTTAAAAAAACCTATGGCCTTGATACAGTTTTTTTAAAAGAAATGAACGAAAATACTTTGAATATTAAGACTATAGTACATACATAAGCTAATAATCATTTAGCAATCTATATGTCGATCTATAGCACATACATAAGCGTACAAACGAATATTTCTTACTTTTCTTGAATGAGAAATAGTAAGACTATTGTTTAATATAACATGCCTTCCAAAGTATAAAACTGGACCCTCTATTGGTAATATTGGGAATGAAGATAAAAACAATTCGTAGAAGACTTGTGAGACTACGAAAGAAAAGTTTGTTTAGATACATCAAACTAGTGAGAAAAAGGATGAAATATTTCCCAACATCACTATGTCATTCAATGAGTATTGTGATAGAATCCACTGTTTAGTTTCATTCATGAAGATTTAAACAAGAATCTAGAATTTATTAATGACAAGAGTATTGGATTTAAAGTTGAATTTAATGTCCAAGAAGTGAATAACGATATTGAAGCTTTGGGTGGTACAAGTGATACAAGGTATCTTAATAATATTTTCCATGAAGTTTTTGGTAGCTCGTCTGGCTCAATAGTTTAATGTAATTTCTGGCATGCATAATTTTGTTCTTTCGAGTGATTTTGTGGTAGATAATGAAGCTAGAGGAGATCAACTTGTTGCAGTTCATAAAACTTATGTTGGTCATATTTGTAGCTCGAATAATGCTCATGGTACGCGTCTTGGTCAACAAGTTTATTTTCTTTGCATATTCCCAATATAAGTTAGGAGTTTCATGTGATAGAAGTATTGTCTTAAATATTTTCGCTCTTTTGTTCCTGTAAGCATAGCTCAGTTGGCAGTGACATGCATTATTATAAGCAGGGGTCGGGGTTCGAACCCCGGTCACCCCACTTATTCACCTTGAGAAAGGTAAATTCTATCCACTAGGCTACTAGACCTAAAAAAATAATATTTTTGCTCTTTTGAATACTGTCTCTATTTTAAAATAATTGGCCTAGTTGATTAATTCACACAGATTTAAAAAAGTGTATAAATAAAAGAGAAAATTGTTGTTTTTCTAGATTATCTTTCTTGTTGTATTCACATTTACAAATAAATGTAATGTGACGGACATTATGATTGATTTAAATAGTATTAATTAGAGTGTATAATTGAAAAAATAACAAATAATGTTGTATTAAAAATTGAGATGATTGAGTCATTTTAGAACAAATTTTTCTTGGCAATATGTCAGCTATTTTGGGACGGATAATTATCTTTTACTACTATTTTTTCTTTGTTCATTTTCATTGCATCTTTTAGATTAACAAAGCTCAACATATATCACTTAAGGTGTTAATTCAGTGGTAAGAATATATCATTGTAAGTTAAAGGTACAAAGTTTAAATCTCATAAGAGACTGTATTATTAGTGTCAATTTAATTAATAATTAATTCCTTTTCTCTAATTTAAAATATATATATGTATAAAAAAATCTTCACTAATTCACTCAAATATATTGCATGCGTGTCTTTTAATGATATCAGTCTTCATCAAAACAATAAGTATAATTGCATCACATATTCTCAATACAACTTCCAAGTTTCACAACACAAAAAAGAAGTATTATCTTCGATTTTACGATCTCTTTAGTGCATCTTTAATACCTTTTAGTTTCATTGTTTGTTCGCATTACAATTTTTTTCTTAAAACTCAATTGTTTAGATATATTCTCAAGAAGAATATGCTCAAACCTATCCTCTCAAATGTGTTGTCGACACATCTTTTAATACATTTTAAATTAAGTCATCAATTTTCATTGCAATACATGTTTTGAATGTGAACTACACATTCCAAACACATTTGTTAATTTCAATGATGCACAATATCTGAAACGTTTTTGTTTAATTTTTTTTTGTGACACTCTAAATCTCAAATGCAAATATAAAAATAAAACACGTTAGTTTTAAAGAAATTAGTCTCAGGGAGGCTTATTTACACTTATACAAAATACTTACTAAACAACACTAATTAAACATGAAATTAAACACCAAATTAAAAGGCACAATTAAAATTGACCTAACAATTGAGTACGGAAAAACAAAGAAGCATTCAATAATTAAGTAAACTACTAAAAAAAAAAAGAAAACATCACAAATTAAGCATGCATATTAATATTAATTATTTGAAGGCTCCGACTTGATTTTTATCCCACTTGGAAGAGGGGTGAGAGCAATCATGTTATGATCATCATTATTGACTGAAGCATGTGACTTATCAGCACAAGCAATAACAGGAGCAAAAGTAGTTGTTCCGTCATTGAGCTTTTGAATCTGAAGACGCGGTCTCTTCTGAATCCTAGAAATGTATCTCTTTTTTCTGTCTTCTTCACTTTCGAACTTGTAGTGACTTGATGAAACATGATTAGCAAATTTTTGTGATGTTTCAAATATTTTATTGCATTTTGAACATGGGTATGGTCCATATTTCTTGTGTGGTAGGCTGTGGATTCTTCCATCATCAATATTTTCATTGCTCTTCTTCTTCCTCCTCATATCATTCTTGTTAACATCCCCAACATCAGCAACATAAATATTAATCATTTGAGAAGGCAGTTCTTGTGATTGTAATGATAAGCTTACATGGAGATCAAGATGAGAAGAAGCAGCAACAGAAGTATTCATCGTCGTCATCATGTTGTTGTTCTTGTTGTTATTTATGATGATGTCATCATTAATATTAATATTAATTGACGACGACGATGATGATGTTGATGTATGCAAATGCCCAAACTGAGCTTCAAGAATCTCCATCGCTTTTAGGATTCCGGGAGCATGACTTCCAAAATTATTTGTACCAACTGATGATGATGAATGAGTTGTGTTGTAACCATGCATCCATTGAAACAATCTATTATTGTTCATATTGTTGGATTCAAGATGAGGGGGAAAAGGGGAAGATGAAGTCTTTTAAGAATACCTGGATTGAATAGATCGTAAAACTAAACTCAGATGAGGGGAGAAAGGGGGGATGAAGTGTTCTTTCAAACTAACAAAGGCCTAAAAAGATTAAGGTCCAACTATTATAGTTCATGCTTTATCATTGTATGATTCATCCATTGACGCATTACCATCTTGCATGTAACACATTTGGAATGTTACATGAAATACACTTGGATGATTGCATGAAGAACATTTGTCTTGTTGCATGTGATTCTCATGCCACTTAGCTTGATGCATGTAATTTTCTTAGACAAGGATTGATTCTAGTCCCACATCTATAAGTCATTGGATGTTTGTTTCTCTTTTTCTTGGCCCTTGATTTATTTTGATTAAAAAAAATAAAAAATTCAAGTTGGATAGAGATCGAGAGAGGTGGATGTAGGGAATCCACATCCTAGAAATATGAGTTCATAGTGTAATTTCATCATTCAATAATTAACAAAAATCAAAATGTATGTTTCTTAAAGAGAGTGTGTATTTTTCTTTCCTAGCTAGTTGTGAACCACATCCAAGTTTCGAGAAAGTCTCATAGTTTTCATCTTGTATTTGA
>Ga0315913_1006135_pt1 | contig 14572 bp, 9 predicted proteins | sample MpolsnodulesMG_FD_207736 | JGI IMG/M metagenome (GOLD analysis project Ga0315913, IMG submission 207736) | Medicago polymorpha root nodule microbial communities from Los Angeles, California, United States - small nodules | ecosystem: Host-associated > Plants > Roots > Nodule | place: USA... | reverse complement strand
TTTCTTAATTTTTTTTTGAATTATTTATGAATATTGATGAAGATGATGGAAAAAGTGGAAGGAAGAAGATGAAGAAAGCAACAAAAAAGGTCATTTAACAGCCAAAACAAACAGAGGGGGGTAATTGACTAACGTATAACAATTTCATGGGGTTTTTTGAAGTTTCTTAAAATTCAGAGGGTTTTTGACAAAAATTACAATTTCAAAGGGGTTTATGCCTATTCACTCTTTTGCAAACCTAGAAACAAAATACACTTGGCTCGTTTTTCATTTACTCACCAAACAAACGACGTCGTAGAAGCTCATATACCCTTCTCAACACTTTCCTTATCAAATACCCATTTCGTTCGCATTCTCAGAAACAAAAGAAAAGAAAAAGGGTTTCAGAATTTTCCCGCCAATTTTCTTCCAATCTCAACAATGGCTCCAAAATCCGATAGCGCTGAAGGTACTCTCATCACACACTCATCTCTCTCTCTCTCTCTCTCTCTCTCTCTCTCTCTCTCTCTCTCTCAATTTCTTCGTTTCCTTTCATAAACCTAACATTTTCTCTCTTTTGTTCAATTTCAGCAATCGTGTTGAACTTCGTCAACGAGGTAAAAATTGTTTTCACTTTCACTTTTTTTTCTTTCAATTAGTTTCTATTAATTTGGTATTTATACTGTGTTTATGGTAAAAATTTGTTGAATTATTGTGTTATTGTTTTGTTTTTGGGATTTGATTAGCAAAATAGGCCGCTGAATACGCAAAATGTGGCGGATGCGTTGCAAAAGTTTAATCTGAAAAAGGCGGCGATACAGAAAGCATTGGATGGTCTTGAAAAAGGCGGGAAGATTTCGTTTAAGGAGTATGGTAAGCAGAAGATATACGTTGCTCGACAAGATCAGTTTGAGATTCCGAATAATGAAGAGCTTAATGAGATGAAGGAAAAGAATGCTTATTTGCAGAAGCAGCTTCAGGAACAGAAGAAGGTTATTGGTGAGGTTGAAGCAGGTATGATTTAAAATGTTTTGGAAATGTAATTGAATTGGGTGATTTAATTGATTGAACTCGATGTTGTTTGGTTATTTGAGTGTTTTGATTGGGGTTTGTTTAGGGTTCAAGGGGTTTAAAGCAGTTGAATCATGACCTGGATGATTTGCTTTAAAAACTAAATGAACAGGATGATTCAAGTGATTGAAGCGTGAACCGGTACTATCTATAGTTTGGTTATTTGAGTGGTTTAGTTGTCGTTTTGTCCCGATTTGAGTGGTTTTAAAAGAGGTTTAGATTGTGGTTTTGTCCTGATTTGAGCGGTTTTAAAAGAGGTTTAACTCTGACCAAGAGTTTTCGGTTCGATGTATGGTTGAGTCTTTAAAACACTGTAATTAATTTGTGTAGTTTTATTTTTACAGTTCAGTTGTTTGAGCATTTTGATTGCGATTTCATCCCGATTTGAGTGGATTAAAATAATTGAATCATCACCCAGTGGTTTTATTGGTTTGATGCTCGTTCAGTCTCTAAAACACTGCAATTAATTGAAGTCATATTGTGATCTTCATCAGATTGTTTAATTGATTGAACCCTGAACCGGTACTATCTTTCAATTAATGAAAAGAGATGGAACAGAATACAATGATACGGAGTATCTCTTAAATTAGGATTCCATTGTAAAAATATACAGAATTATAGTATTTGTTGTGCTGCATTTCATTTTATAGTATTTGTTATGATCTCCACTGATATCTTTCATTGCTGAAAAAGTATGGAACATAATACAATGAGACTAAGTAACTCTCAAATTTGAGAGGATTTGATTATAAAAATATACAAAGTTATAGTATTTATTGTATTCCATTTCATTGTTTTATCTGATTTCATTCGATTCTCTATTGAATATTTCGAATAAAAATCTAGTTGGACATTTGTTGAAAATTCCAGTTATTGTTGAAACTGATGAGGGCTTGGTATTTTAGAGTTCTTGCAATTGATGTATGTTACTTGTTGGTGCAGAAATTAAGTCGTTGCAATCAAATTTAACACTGGAGCAGATCAGTGAAAAAGAAATTGACCTGAGAATGCAGGTAAATAATGTGGTTGTTCATGTGCCTTTTTACATTGTTGAAAGGGAATTCGTGATTTGGAATGTTGTTCAATTAAGATATGGTTCTCGTTTATAAAATTCTGCTTCAGGTTCAAGAATTGGAGATCAAGTTGAACAAGTTACGCGGAGGTGTTACTTTGGTGAGGCCAGAAGAACGTGTGGCAGTTGAGAGTATGTTGTCGGAGAAAGTAAGTCAGTGGAGGAAGCGTAAAAGAATGTTCAGGGATTTATGGGATACCCTCACTGAGAACTCACCTAAGGATCCCAAAGAATTTAAGGTTTCTTTTTGTCCTGTCATTATCATAGTTGTTCTTTTTTATTGCTGTGTTGTGCCTACTATTACTACTAATATAATTGAACATTGCAGGAGGAGCTTGGGCTAGAATATGATGAAGATGTTGGTGTGAGTTTGCAGTCATGCAGTGACCTGATACCGCAAGGTAAGAAGCGGCCAAGGGGACAATGATATATTTATCGAAACTTGGAAGTCTTTCCTTCATAATCAATGACACAGGTATATAGATTATGTGGAGTTTCTGACGGTACTGAACATGAATACAAATTACATAGCCAATGTAATGTAAGTCTTTACAATTTAGACTCAGTTTTCGGGTTTTAGTCCACCTTCTTTTAGAAGACTAACTCACCAGGGCATGGTCTCAGTGCAAAATTATTGTTTATATCTCTCTGGTTGCTGACATTGGTCACACTACATAGCATGATATCCTTGTGTATTGATGTTTCAGGCACATAATATCTTACTTAAGTTTCAAACTTCATATCCACTAACATGTGATTGATAATTTCACAAAAATCAGGTCCAATAAACAAAAATATAAGCAATGAACTTTAAAATTTCATTTTCTATGGTAGGAAGCTCTTATATCCCACCTGTAAGAAACTTACTAATGCTTTGCCTTGTATGCTAATATTCTCGTCTAAACTGACAATTTTAAACTTGCTGATAAATGATAATAACACCAGATAGTTAAACAATTGTTTTCATCTAATGTTAACATGCTATATCCCACTGAAGAGTGAAGACTAATTAGCAACTTCACTTTGAAATGTCTTCTGATATTCTGGTTTCTTTTGCACTCATCTGTGAATTGTCAAACTCAAATACCAACCTTTTCCTATGTCCTTGTCTGTAGGCTGCCTATTTTTCTGTGATGATTAACTAGAAGTTGGAATCTATGATTCTGATTTTATATCTAACCATGTAAATGCTGGAAATCCATGCGAAAACTTTGATGGTAAATATGGAATACAAAAAAATATAATGACCAAAGTATTTACATATTTATCTAGGCTGCTAGCCAGATCATATTTGACATGCAACCTCGCATGCTGCTTGCGCTCATACCGAGGAATTTAACAATCATCTAGGCCTCATTGAAAATGGCCTCTTTTCCGTATTAACCTGAGGTGCACTCTGCATCTAGTCTAGTTGCCTAGAACCCGATCCTACCTCTTTTTCCAGCAACATACCTTGAGAAGGTATCCTCTTAGAATTCTGTTTATTATTTGATTCATCAATCATCACTCGTAAAAATACAATTTCCTTTTCAAAAACATCAGCGTTAATTTCAGCATCTAGTGAGGCCGCAGCCCCCTTCTATTTTCTTTTCACACGATCATGTGGTCCAGTTTCTTAAAATTCTTAAGCTGCTCTTGCAGCAACTCCAACTCCTGCATATATATGCAGGTGAGTTAAAAGCTACTTCAGCTGGGGCCTTGTACTTTTGGCTATCCGTAAAAGACTCAGTTGAGTCCTCGTCTTTTCCTCTATCAGGCAAAATGCAGATGTTCTCTTCCTTTTTTTTTTGAACAAGCACGGATGTTCTCTTCCTTTATCTCAGGGTCGTGCTGGTTATTTTTTTCAAATTAGTTAAAAATTTACATACTTTTATTTGTGATTTTCGTTATTATTTTTTACAATAACTTGATTTGTATTATATTATTACTAGTTAGTATTTTAAATTAATCATGATTCATTGGTTTCTAAAATATTCATAGTCACAAAATCACATAAATTTATTTGATATTGATATTTTTTAAAAGTAATTCAACGTTACCTATATAACTTTGTAAAATATTTAATATTTTTATTTTTCATTATCTTTTACATTAATTTTCAATTTTTTATTGACGTATCATTATTTATTTTATTGAATTTCAGATAAATTTGTTAAGGCTCAACATGGGTACAAATTTTTTATTGATTTCTAACTTTACTTTCTTCAAGATAAAATTTGAATTATAGATATATGATATAATAAGAATATGATTTGAGTTATCGTAATATTTTATTTTTTTTAAGAGTTATTGTAATATCTCGTTAGCTATATAAATAAATTTTTAAAGTATGATATAAAAGTTTATTCCATTATATCCCTCTTATCTGAACATCAAACTCTTAAAGTAATGGTCACCACATCCATTAGGAGCCAAGATTCCTAAACTATGACATACCTCTTGGAACATTCATATGGAAAGAAATCTCATAGAAAATATATACTATTTTTCTTTCTTCAAATAATTTAGTAGTTAGATTCACACACGTTATATATAGAGAAGTGGAAAAATTTATACATGCACCGTCACATCACTCTTGTTATACTCTTGTTATGTTAGTTCATTATTTAAATATAGAGAAGTGGGAAAATTTATATATACACCATCACATCAATCTTGTTAGGTTAATTCATTATTCAAATCACATATAAACAAAAATTAATTCAAAATTTAATGATTGAGAAAATTTATGATATTTTAAAAATTTAGAGGCTATAATTTCGAAATTTCAAATAGTGACTAAGATTCAATTTTAGGAATAGATTATGATTTAAGATATTTTTCATCTTACCTTTTAATTACTAAAATTACATTCATTTACTACTATGACAACCAATTATGTATACAATGACTGAACAATTCTTGTGCTACTATTTATTTATTTTTTGGAATTCTTTTATTACTATTATGTGTGTGTATAGATATTGTCTCCGTGAACTTAGCTTAGTTCAGTTGGCTATTACACGTCACTGCAATTAAAATTGTAATTTTCTTGTACGCATGTCAACTATGACTTTAATTCGGCCATAAATTATGTGGTTAGAATTTCCATGATCGTTCCTTACATTTAACTGATTGCTTTGATAGTTAAATAACGAGCCATCATCTTTTTGGCCACCAGAATTCAAACTTCGACCACCTACCAACCACTTACTCACCGGTTTACCACCACTTGTAGAGTTACTTTCAGCGCGAAGATAAGATCTCTACATTCTTTCACCATTCTTTTCACTTGATTCATATTTTTTATTGCAAAATAATTCAGTATGACCTATTGAGCCACAAATAAAGCAGAGTTTACATAATTTTTTGTACTTGAAGAGGAGCATTATATCATCTCCTTCCTCCCATTAAATCACAAGATCTTGCTTCAGAAGTTCTTCCATATCAATCTCGATCCTGACTTTCGTGTACTTCCACCAAGGGCCTTAATTATTCTCATCATCGTATTTGACCATCATGCATATGTGACGACCCACCAATGCGCCTACGCTTGTGTCCACGAAACCAAATGGGAGCTGATGAACTTGGACGCATATATTTGTCATAGTCATCAGAATAACTACTTGATCTTCACCCACCGTCACCTTCTTTAAAATAATCATGTTGGTGTCAAGTAGCCATGCACTACCCTCAAGGATTCTTTCAAGATTACAATTGTGGAATAGCTGGACCATGAATTTGTTGTTCTCCATCTAGATTAAATCCATTTGTTTCAATGGCTGCCAAATCGGACCGAGTCTTTCTTCGATGTGGATAAATGAACTGGTTTATTCATACCACTCTACCGATAAGACATAAGTCCAGTAATTCGGCCTGGAAGAGTTTCGGTTGATTAATTGTTCGACGCACCATGATCACCATTAATATTCAAATTTTCCATGGCTATTATGAATGTCACTGTTATGTTTTTCATTAACTGATGTACTTAACCTTTCCAGTTTCCACCACCAGCCATGTATATTTACCTTTCGTAGAGCAGTGACGTGTAATAGCCAACTCTTTAGCAATAATGGATTTGGATTCTTCCTAAATAATAATGACAAAATAATATCCATACAAACTAGGATACCACCGATACTCAATTATGGAGTTGAGATAGTCAAACGATGCCTTTAAACACCAAATCAAAGACTTACATAAAGTTCTTAGGTTTCTGCTCTTCCCCCTGCACAAAACACTCGCGCTTTGCACATGCGTGACCGAAAATATCCCTGCGTTAGTTAATTAACGCAAGTGTAAAAAAACGTGACTTAGTTTTTTACACATGCGTGACATAAGTCACGCCGCATGAGTTAACTCACGTAGGTGTTACACCCTGCGTGAGTTAACTCATGCTAGTTCAATTTTTGGGTATGTGCTCCTCTGTTTCAATTATCGTGAGTTATGCTTCAATTTCAATTTGTTATTATTAGCTAATAGTGAAATACTATTCATTTCACTCCACTTCACTTCATTTTATCCAAGTCAATACTATTCATCAATATTGTCCATCTGAACCAACTCATTCATCATCAATTATTCCACTCCACTTCATGTGAGGAGGGAAAATAATGGGGTGGGAGATGAAGATGATGTTGAAGAGGAAGAGCAAGAGAGAGAAAAGGGCACTTTATAGTGATAGTCCTAAACAAGAATTTGAGATTGAAGATGATTGCAAGGAAGGATCAGAGGAAGAAGAGAAAATCAAGTGATTATCATAATAGTTGTAATAATATTATTGTAGATTTGTTTCTAAGGATGAAACAACAATATGCAGCATGTAGTGTATGTGAATTTGATTCAACAAAAAATGAATATTGAAAGATGGTTTATGAAATACAGGGAAAGAAGCTATAGCTTCTAAATTTTGAACTTTGGAATTTATCTGTCTTATATTTTAGTGTATGTTATTTTTTGAATGACTATGATAATTTTATGTTATTTTTTGCAACTAGTTAGTTTGGTTTAAGATTTGTTCCAAGTATGGTTAGGCCTTTGCAACATGGGTAGCCAGCTGGGAGGTTGGTAAAACACCTGGGGTGCACATGGAATGGAAAAGGCTATTAGCTTTGATAGGACGTGTAGGGTATATGAGTAACAAGTAGGGTAGCAGCACTGTACTGTTAGCTAATAATAACAAATTTAATTAAAGGCAATAAAACATAAGTGAAGTGGATTGTTGTTCATGCTTCATATTTCAACTTTTCTCCGGTTTGCAACTTGCGTGAATTAACTCACGTGGGCCAAAATAGCCCTGCGTGAGTTAACTCAAGTGTCGTGACTTAAGTCACGCAGAAGTTACAAGGTGCGTTAGTTAAGTCACGCTGCGTGACTTAATTAATGCAGGGGCATTATTGTCTTTTCAGTTAGGTGGGAGCGAAATGTGCAGGGTATAGAGCAGAATTCAAGTTCTTATTTGCTTTGACTAACACGGTGGACATGAATGAAATGCCAATAAAGCGAAAGATTGGTCAATGATCCAAAGATTCACGAGGACCACACAAGATCCAGAATTACAAGGATAAAATAATTAGAGATTAGATTGAGGACAGTCAACCGTAACACCAAACTCCCACTAAAGGACAGAAAGAGAAAGGGACCTTAAGAGAGGAAAAATTTGAGTATAAGTTATAGTAGATGAAACTAATGAAGGAATTTGAGTAGAACAAATCTTGTTGCTCCATCCTTTGATCATTTTCCTATCTTGTTGGATATGACACCAATGGAAAGGCCACACATAATTAAAAGATCATTCAAGTTTGAGAATGCTTGGTGGACTGAAGATTGTTTGAATGAGGTGGTTCAAAATAGTTGGCTAGGTAGTGTTTGTAATAATGTTATGAATAAATCATCTCATGTGTAGAGGAAATGACACATTTGAGTAAAACCCATTGCAACAAACTTCAGGTTAACATTGAAGAGTGTCAGAATCAGTTGGGTAGAAGTCGCGGTTATAGTGGAATGCAAGATGAAGTCTAGTTCAAAACGTTGAGGAAAAAACTCAATCATCTTCTTGTTCAGGATGATATGTACTGGAGAAGGAGAGCAAAAAATCACTTACGAAATTCTTTCATGTTGGGGCAAGCCAAGATCTAGGAAGAAAGTCAATCAAATTCTTTCTCTTGAAACTGATGAAGGAATTCCTGTAACAGATGGCATGGGGATGCACTCCATAGCTAATACTACCTTCGTCCCAAATTATAAGACTCTTTTGAGAATTTTTTTTATCTTTTTTTATAAGAGTCATTTGCTATTTTCAACTACATTAATTATTTCTTTACATACATACCCCTATTTATTATTATTTTTTCTTCAATCGGCAATAAATAACGTATGGAAAACATAAACTAACTCTCTCTCTCTTAAGGATAAAATTGTAAAAACAATAGTGATTACAAACAATTCTAATACAAATATCAACTTTCTTAATTCCCGTGATTTTAACAAAAGGGTCTTATATATAGGGACGGAGGTAGTAATTACTTTGAAGAACGGTTAGATCAGGTCATTAATAATTAAGACAATGACCGGCTAACAGCTCTGTTTCATATAGAAGAGTTTAAAGAAGCGATATTCTTTATGCGGCCTGACAAGTGTCCCGGACCTGATTGTTTTAACCCTAGGTTCTACCAACACTTTTGAACCGTATGTATAGAGGATATTTATAATGAGTGTTGTCAGTGGTTGAACAAAGGGAAAATCCCTCCGTCTTTGAACTCCACAAATATAGTTTTGATCCCAAAAGGCAAGGAACAAAAAACTATAAAAGACCGGAGAGCCATTGTGTTGTGCAATGTTCTCTATAAACTACTATCGAAAGTCCTTGTGAATCTGTAATGCCCCAAATTTTAATCCAAGACATTACTTACATTTTTTTTATAAAATATGAGATTGTTTTTGTTAAATAATCTATAAAAAGAAAAATAATAGAAAATATATCTATAAGAAAACTAGTAAAATAAACTAATACAAAATTATTATTAAAAAAATGATTTTCTTCCTAAACGAAGAAATCCACAATACATACACGTATTTCTAAGGGGAAATATAATCTTCAAAATATTTTATTCTCTCCTACATTTCCATCACACATCAACTTCACATTATCATTCGTTGGTACCTAACATTTTATTAATGTAAGGGCCAATTTCCTTATTCAAATTGGGACATACCAAACGGAAAGTAAATTTTATAAAGCAATAATAAAACACTTTACCATAGGAAGGAGATAAAATAAAATGGATACAAGGAATTCTTTTAATTAAAATTAATGCTTTTATGCATGAACAATTTAGCCACAAAGGCAAAGTTCAGCCACAGAGGCACAATTCAGCCACGGAACACCTACCATGCATACTACATGATGCATGTCTCAAAAATATGATGCATATCTTCAAAAACAACTAACAATGTTTTATTGTGCTAGAGTACGTGAATCAAAACTAATACACTATTCAATTTCACAATCAATCACACTCATAAATCATAGAAAATCTTATACACAATCAATCACACATAGATCAAAGAACATCTCAAACATTAGAAACATTTGATCTTTTTGTGATAAGGTTTAGAAGACAATTTAATTTGTTAAAGGTGATTCCTTTTTAATGGTTAAATATTCTATTATTTCTTTCATAACATAAACTTATTCCTAGCACAAACGTACGGAAAAAGCCCTTGCCCTGCTACCTTCCATTGCTAATAGTACAATCTAGCCCGCACAATGGTTCTTGCAAAAAGGAAGGATTGGAGAACAAAACTTGACAAGATGAGATATTCGAGAGGGATTGATGGACTTGGGAAATAATTTAGCTGGGCAGCAGATGATATAGTGAGTATGGCGTGATGATATGGAATAGTGAGAGCAAGGGGACATAGAAGGAATGGACTTGTAGGGAGAGATAAAGAAGGTATGAGGCAACAATTAAAGGGAGGGATCAGTTACAAATTAATGGAATAATATTAGAAAGAGAAGTGAGTACGAATTGATTATTTTCTTATCAAGGCAATTAAAAGAAATATCGGAATTCTATGGATACAAAAGGAAAATGTTTCAGCATCCTAAATGGAAATTAATTGTAAATTATTAATGAAAATTGCTGTTCACACATGTGTTTTAAGCTGAAACACACTAGTAAAATACTGAAATACCCATTCGAATATATCGAAATTCTAGCCCATGCTTGGCACGGGTCCACATACTAGTAGACCTTATTTGTAAAAGAGGCGCTGCAAATTGTGTACCTTAAGGGAAGTTATGCATTCATTGATTTGACCAAGTTTGATTGACTATAAAGAGTAGTAATTGGTTTACAAACAAAACCAGCAAATAAATTACTAGAATTCAAGGTCAACTAAAACTCATGGAAGGGATTTAATTGGGAGTTTAAAAAAAGGTTTTTCCAATTAGTAGAATCAGGAATGCATGGCAGAAAATAAGAAGAAAGGGAGAGCAAGACAATGAGAGTCAAAAGAGAATTCCTGAAGTGAAAAATGGAATGATAAGGGCTTAAACATTGGGATGGAATATACAAGACTTCAGCACTAGACGACTGTAGTAAATTCTATTAGTCATTACATAGAAATCAAGATAAATAAAATATATTGAAATATGATACAATAAAATATAATTCTAAATAGTTAATTGAAGTCTCATAGGTTACCTTTCATAAAAGAAACAAACTTCAGATTATACTGATTTAATTAAAGGAAGTGTGCTATATTTTTCCAAAATTCTTACACCTAAAATATTTTCTTTTGATAAATCAAGAAAAGTACTGAAAGGAGATTAGATATTGCAGAATATAACAGGCACACATATTGCAGAATAATAAGCATTAGATCAAAGTTAGGGTTTATATCTTTAACACGTTCAACCCTGACGAGCACAAGCTATTTGAGAATATATCGTTGAATCAAGAGCTGTACAATGTTTGATCAACTGACTTAGACAAGCATCCACGGATACGCCGTGGGGCACACCTTAGCTCTTCTAAGTTATGTCAATGATGTCTATGCCGATCCTTCTCTCTTGACGAGTAAGAGGAACTGTAGTAGTCACGGTCTGAAATAAGAAAAAATGTGTAAGGAAATTATATACCAAAAGAAAATGGCAAATACCAAACTCACAAAGACACAATTCATACCATGCGACGAGTGGCGTTTTGACTTCTCTGAATGTCCTGCATCCAGTACAAATACGAAATCTTAACTTAATAACACAACAAAACAATAATCACACATAAAATCTGTAAATTTACCTGAACCCCTTGCTCTCTGCCTAGAATGATGACCATGATCCTTGAGTTTGAACCTCTCAGCTTCCTCTCGCTCACGTTCATTATCAGAATCCCTTCCTCGACCATGACCCCTTGATTTTATTCTGTCCAGGTCCCTGCGTAAGTCTCCAGAGGCCTCCACTCTACGATCGGATTTGGATTTGAATGTGAGTTCATCTTTTACATCTCTCTCAGCAGCCGTGCCTTTAGATTCATCATCAGACTTCCTAGCATCGTTCAGCTTATCACTGGTTTGCTTTACCAAAGCACCCTTGCTGCTACTCAAGTCAATATTAGCTTCTTCGCGAGCTCCCTTTAGGGCTGGCGTCTCAGCATTCATTGGGGAGCTACGTTGTGGAACATCCTACAGATTGGCAATGATTAAAAAATATGTTCGATCAAAACCATAAGTTTCATTGTCAATAATACAGGTTTATAAAAGAAAACATTGTCTCATAACATTACAGCCAAGTGAACTAATATAGTATTGCACCTATAAGGCAGGTTAAAAATAAAGCATGACTCCGCCGAATATGGGGGATACACTTCAAAAGATAAAAAGAATAATGCTAGCAACACTCTCTTAACAAATTTTTCAGCATACTCTTATTGCTTAAAATTCATATTGATCCCACCAAATTTATATGGGACTCATGAATTTGTGGACCCATGTGATTTTAACCAATAAAGAGTGAGTTGGAAAGTGTGTTAGACAGTGTTGCTAGCAGTCTGCAAGATAAAAATTATGGATTTTATACATAGATTGAAAACATCAGTATAAATTTACATGATTTTCCATACATAAAACATGAAATATCACTGTTTTAACCACACTTTACTATATAAAATATATACCACAGTTTAGAGGAGCAAAATTTCAAAATTAAAAGGGAAAAACTGACCATCGCCTTTGATTCCAATGATTTGTTGGAGAATGTAAATGAGTCCTCGTCCTTGCAAACTGGTATATATTGTGCCTTGGGAAGACTATAGAGGTGAGCCAAAACCCTGCAGACTTCATCAATCCCAGACTTTTCTGCATCAAATGCCTTCCACCATGGTGGGTTCTCAGGAAGGGGTACTTGAAACCTACGAGCTGCAGCATATACAACTCCACAGGCCACAACCTCACTCTTAAATCTAACACACAATGAAGTGCGCAAACTGCATAAAAAATATAATTAGGTACGCATATAACTAAGAAACATCTAGCGAGATGTTCTGGTTGAGAGAATTGAATACGTGTCATAACTATAGATACTAGCACGAATTCTAGTCTGAAATTATGAGTAAATAAATTTTAACTCCACTACATTGTGATATGATCAGATGTTTGTAGCACAAGATTATAAGAATTAAGAAGCATCAAGTGTTAGTGCTATCAATTGCGGATTGCGGGAAATGGTGGCTTGTTCAAATTTCATAATGCAACAGTGCTATAGCGCCACTATTTGACAACATTTTGTATTAAATAGTGTATCGTGAAACAATGGCATTTTGCTGCCTAGATCATGCGATGTTTTTCAAAATGTTAATTTCTTTTTCTTTTTTTCCCTCTTTTCTTTCAACAAATAAGGAGAACAATCAGATAGAGCAAATACAAAAATCAAAATGTCAAATTATTTTTATAATGTCTTATGTTTTCACTTTAACACTGCCCACAAAGGATGATATTACATTATCAGGCAGTGAATGAAAATTTCATGGAAAGATTTGCCAATATTATTTTTAACTTGGTTAAACTTTCTAAGAGGATTAGTCCATCACTTGACATTGTATGTTGCATCCAAATATAATAATTAAGATGATATTCAGGGTGTCTAACTCAGGGATAATACTAAGGGATCTTTTGGGACTGTGGGAGTAATGAATCATGGGGTACATTACATACAATGTCAAGTGGAACAAAGTGCATGCCAAGAATATACACAATACACAATCAGCACAACAAAAGGCGGCAGTTATTTAGTAAAATAATTATAAATAAGAGAGGAGACAGCTAGAAAGTATTAGGTATTTTGTATGTTGGATTGGTTTGGGAGAGATTAGGCTCTCTAATTCCTAGAGTATTTATTTGTAAATTATATCAGTTACTATTTTGTATTGTCGGCTTGTAACTATGTCATTTGTATAAATGCTCTGTTGGAGACATAACTGCATGCAATCAATAACAGTCTGCAATTTTCATATCCCTTCTCTATCTATTTACTCCCTAAATAATTAAGATCTATCACAAAAATGTCATGGAAAGATTTGTCAATGTTATTTTTTACTTAATTAAATGTGCTAAGAGGATTACTCCATCACATGCCATTGTATGTAGCATCCAAGCATAATGACCATGATGAAATTTCCAAACTGGACACTAAGACTCCGATGGAAGCAAACCTTCAAAGATTTAACAGAACAAAAATAGTATAATTTGGGGATCGTATACAGGGATCTTTCGGGACTGTGAGAGTAATGAATCATAGGGTACATATAGTGTCAAGTGGAACAAAGTGCATGCCGTGAATATACACAATCAGCATAATAAAAAATAGAAATCACAATATCTACAATTACGTACCTATCATTAGCCAGATTCCAAGCTTCTTGCCTCAATTCTGGAGGAGTTTCAAGGGTGGCAAGGTAATTTGAAATAAACTTGTGAGGATGTTCAACATGACAAATAAATCCCATTTCTTTCAAAATATGTCTCTCTGTTCTGCTCAGCTCCATTTTCAAATTTACGTATTTCTGTTCAACAAAAGAGAAAACAAAATCAAACAAATGACTATAAATTATTGTGATAGAGCAGAGAATTGATGAATGGAAAAAATTTCAGAAAATTATTATATTGATCATCCCTAAGTGACTAAGCCCCGACATACCAGAACCAACCTCATCAGAGAAGAGACACACACACTCTCTGCCTAACTGCAACTCCGCAAGAGTCAACAAAAAATGGTTGCCAATCCAACTACCCTCTAATTACTGGAATATCGTAATTAACTGCGAGGTCGGCAAATTTCTAATTCCGACAAACAGCCATTATGATCCTTGAATGTATAAGGCATTCAAGGACCAAATGTATCGAAATTGCAAATACGTTCATAGCGTCTCTTTTGTTAGTAATTTTATGCGCTAAATAAACTGATGAAAAACA
>Ga0315913_1006132_pt1 | contig 14574 bp, 10 predicted proteins | sample MpolsnodulesMG_FD_207736 | JGI IMG/M metagenome (GOLD analysis project Ga0315913, IMG submission 207736) | Medicago polymorpha root nodule microbial communities from Los Angeles, California, United States - small nodules | ecosystem: Host-associated > Plants > Roots > Nodule | place: USA... | reverse complement strand
CCTTCTCTATAGTATTTAGCAATAGCTAGAGGCTCAACCATTCTCCTGTAAGTAGTCCCTCCATATAACCAACGGGTACGGAAAGCTGCACCTTCTTTTTGTGGCTTCATCTCAGCTTCTTCAACCAACTTTTCCCAATAAATAGTGAGATTTTTATGGTACCCAACAACATCATAGTCCATTGGTGATGGGTTCATGTTTTTGTAGCTGTCATAGTACCCTATTTGTCATAGTACCACGAGTACTAAAATCTTACTTTTTTCAGCTATCTTTACAGTGCATATTTATGTTTAACATCCAAACCTTGAAGCAAATCATCATTTACCAATAAGTTTCTACAAACCTTGCAATATTACATAATCATAAGTATTTAGAGGGGTAGCTCACTACTCCCAAATACACAATTTCATTTTAAGGAAATAAAACATATGATACACACACTCTTTATTATTACATAGTTAATACACTTCAGGGGAAATCGTAAGCTCCTATAGCATATTGCTTAATCTTGGTATCATCATTCATGAAGTTCGCGAGTGCTGAAGTGTACGGTGATCCCTTAATTGCTTTATACTCGTTCCACCAATGAATATAGCTGCTTTGCACCAGAAAAATATCTGGCGACACTTCATAATCCTTGAGCAACTCATAAACATATTCCTCAAATTCAAACAATTTCTTTAGTGTCCCATTTTTCTCTTTGACAGCCTTCAACTCTCCGCATAAAAGAAGAGCCTCTTCAACATGTGCCCAAAAGCAAGAATCTGTGGTCAAAATAGCTTCCACATTCTTTCTATGTGTATTGTTTGTATCACTTGTTGGGTTTGTTCCCATCAGCCATTCCTCCAACTGTTTGAAGTGTTTAGACCTATTATTATGAACATAGTCTTTACTGCCTTTTCTATAGTATTCAGCGATAGCTAGAGGTTCAACCATTCTCCTGTAAGTAGTCCCACCATATAACCAACGGGTACGGAAAGCTGCACCTTCTTTTTGAGGTTTCATCTGAACTTCTTCAACCATCTTCTCCCAGTAAATGGTGAGCTTGTTATGGAATTGAACAACTTCATGGTCGACAGGTGTGTTCATATTTTTGTAGCTGTCATAGTACCCTATTTGTTGATTCTTAGTTGCCTTTTTGTACCATTCAAGTTGTGCCATATGTACCTTCACGTCATTCAATTTCTTGGATGGATAAAACGATATCTTCTTCTGGTGGATGAATATTTCTTCGAGTTTTTTTAACTTTGTTTCCAGATTATTGATATCAATGTTCTCCTGTTGCTGCTGCCAAGTCAATTGTAGAAATAAGGTCATGAAAAATTGGAGTTTACACGTAGTAGCGTAACTACATATAATGAGTCTAAATAAAGCGCAATTAGACAATTTTAGTCTTTTTCTTAATTCACTATAATTATAACATGTAGCTCTCTAGTGAACCCCAATTATCCCTACAAGCTTCAACATTGTGTGCCGACTATGGAACTAATCGTCAGTCCGGAACTTAGTCACATCTAAAGACCCCTTTCTAAAGGATTGTTCTGTGGGGATCAAACCTTAATACTTCTACTCAAAAGTTTAGTGCGTGCACTGTGTTGTCAACTGATAGCCACACCTATTGAGTATTAGATATTTCTAGTTGTTCAAAAAGAAATGGAAGATATTCACTTACCTGCATATGTGGTGTCAATCCTAGTTCTCGCAACTGCAAACTTATACCAGTTGCTAGTGAATCCTTGTTAGTCATGTTTTCAGCCTGAGTGGAAAAACCTAAGCATTCTGCTTTAAGATAGAGAGATTTTACTATATTTCCATAATCAACAGATTCAAGTTCTTCATTTTTATCATGGACTGAGGCCAACGCCATGAGAATTTCCAAGATAGAATCTGGATTCTCGAGAGAAGTTGCATCAGAACACATGATAAATGTTCCAAAAGGCATGTAATTACTGGTTCGATCTGTAATGAAGAGCCTTGGAAGTGGGTCTTTGTGTGATACAACGTGTATGAAACAAGAATCCCAAATAGAACTACGTGATATGGCTTGTTGCAATCTCTGGTCACCAAGAAGGGGTGAACCAAATGTGATGCAGAGTGGACGATTCTTTCCTGAACCAACATTTTGTAGTAGTGATATAACAAAGAGAGAAGCAATTGATGCTCCGAGACCATGTCCAGTAAATATCAACGGAGTCGATAGATTGGTCAAACTATTAATCTGCAATAACATTGTTACATAAGGGATTGCAGGGAAAAGTCAATATGCCTAGAAAGAGAAGCCTAGATACATATTGCGATATGAATATAGTATAATATGGGGATGCAAGAATTTTTTAAATAATCATGATACAATACAACCTAGATATGTTATCAAAAATAATAAATATGAACATGTTTGTATTACATACTGTCAAAGACTTGTAAGATATGTGCAGAAGACTATAGCAAGAAGGTCAGGGCGGCAAAATAAGAAATCATGAACTCGGAAACTATGCAAACCAAAGCAATGAAGCAGATGCACAGAATTAAGTAGCAAAAACAATAGAAACAGAACAAATAATGAGAAATAACCATGCAACTCCACAACCAAAGCAGCTCTGTAGGTGGACAAAAGAACTTGCGTGGCAAAATAAGAAAACAAAATTGCATAATATGTGCCAACAAGAACAATGAAACAAATGCTCCAAATAAAATAGCAGCTCAGCAACAAAAGCAAACAAAGTAAAAATGGCCTCAGCAGTGTGAGTGATGACAAGCCTTTTCCATTTTTGATGTATCTAGACTTCGTAGCTAACAACGAAATGATGTGCACTGTTTTTAAAATGAAATTTATCCAACTAATCTCATAAGTTTACCAAAACAAAAAAAAAAACCTTCCATGACTATCTCAAACACCATTGTTAAAATATAAGGCATGTAAATATTTCAAATCACTTCTAAATACACCCCTACTCCTCAAGTACTTTTCACAAGTGAGGTTTTGAAAATCTCTTCCAAACATCTCTGATAGTCTGATACGTGAATTGCTTAATCGATCATTGGTTTACAAATCATGTCAGCAAAACAATCCAAATTATCAATTAAAGGGAATTTCTTTTGTTCAAGGTCATTGTTTATGCAAGAAGGAGCTAGATATGAAAAATTAAAACAGCAACATACAGACAAAAGGGAACTTCTTTTCAAGGTCATTGTCCCTTAATTTTTGTTTTTATTTTTATTTTCTTTCATTTGTAGATGAAATTACAAAGCTTAGGATCAAAACAAGTTGCAAGGTTAAACAATGCCTAAAAAGAGTTTATAAAGAATGTCACGATATAAAAACATGATATGTTCACGCACCAAACCTAATATAAATAGTATAAACTGTGATAGGGTGTACCCAGAAAAACATATTAAGGTGTGATAAGTGGGGGCAATCTTCACTAATTCAGTTTTGGCGGGTTGTGTTAGACCTAACCACGATTTCTAAGATGGTATTAGAGTCTCCACCAAGATCCATTGAGCCATTTGCTATCAGGTCTCCGTTATCAGGCCAACCACTATTTATATCCAAGCACCAAGCCCAATAGTATTGGGTGTGAGGAGGTGCGTTAAAGTGCCCTTCATTGATTGATAGTGGGGAAAATCCTCAGCTCACAAGGTTTTTTGGGGTTGTGTTAGACCCAACAACAAATTCTACCTAATAGTACTTCTGTTCAAAGTTCTATTACAATAAAAAAGGGCCAAAGATGAAATGTACCTCAATTTTCAACTTCTCTAGTTCCTGATGATTATCGCGAAAGAGTGAAACTGCAGTCCTGCTAAGACAGAAAATTGGAATTTTCTTTGAACACAAAAACTCAAAGTCAAGAAAATTATCTTCCTTGAGTTCAGATGAAGAAACCAAATCAGCTTGAACAATGGAAGTAGTGGCCTTAAACGCTATAATTGTAAACTCTGAACTAGATTCTTCATCAACTTTCCAAGAAAGATCAATACCATCGTTCCAAACGATGTCTTCATTATCAGATGAGAGAGAAGTCCATGATTTACAAAGGATACTAGAACTTGTTACAAAAGATGCAAGCTCAATTCCACTGCTAAATCTGCAAGAAAAAGTATTATCAACCAAAATATTCATAAGTTCAATTTTTCAGGTAAATAAAACTCTAAAATAGAAACAAATGAAGAAGTAATGCATGGCATGGTTCTACTTATCATCATCACTTACAGTTTAGAATGTGTCATGCTGAAGTTCTTGGAAAATGATTGAGATTATATGGTTAGGAAAGTGGTCTTTAAATAGTTGAAGGCATTGCAAAGAAGGGTACTAAGGGAAGACCCAAAGTGGAGTCAAGTCAACACACTGTACTAGTCTCCTTTGTTTTAACTTTATTTTATATACTTTCTTGTAGATTTCATAAATCTAGGTGGTCTTTTTTTATATGAAAAAATCTAGGTGGTTGTATCATATTGTTCTCAGTTTTTTTAAAAATATCAAATATAGATTTAGCGTTTCAAAGTCTTCTCTTCCAAATCTAACTCGCAAACCCGCTATTACGAGTAGGAATTTCTGGGAATTTTATAAGGAATAGATCAAGAGATGGCTCAATCGCACACAGTCCTTATGCCTACTAACTCTACAAAATGATTAAAGTCAATAATCAATACTCACTTCTACACTAGGACAAGACTTATAAGGTCTATGTTACTAACGAGTTAGTTACACAGTTTGATGGAACAAACCCAGTGCTAACTAACCTAATAGATAGAAACAGTATCTACAACCATGCAGAAACATATAAACTATAACTAACTAATAACTGATTGAATATCCACAAGACCTAACAATCTCAACCTTGAAGAAAATCATCATTTATAAATAAGTTTCCACAATAATGGATGACCAACCATGCAATATTACAAAATCAGAAATATTTGGAAGGGTAGCTGTCACTCCTCCCAAATTCACAAGTTTTTTTTAAGGAAAAAAAATAACATATGATACACACGCTCTTTATTACATTGTGAATACATTTCTGGGGAAATCATAAGTTCATATAGCATACTGCTTAATCTTTGTATCATCGTTCATGAAGTTCGCGAGTGCTGAAGTGTATGAAGATCCCTTGATTTTTTTATACTCATTCCACCAACGAATGTAGCTGCTTTGTGCCAGAAATATCTCAGGGGACACTGCATAATCCTTGAGCAACGGATAAATATACTCCTCAAATTCAAACAATTTTTTAGTGGCTCGTCTTCTCTTTGACAGCCTTCAACTCTCCGCATAAAAGAAGAGCCTCTTCGACATGTGCTCAAAAGCAAGAATCTATAGTCAAAATAGCTTCCACATTCTTGCTGTGTGTACTGTTTACTATATCACTTGTGCGATTTTGTGAATCTTCCAATAACCACTCCTCCAACTGTTTGAAGTGTTTCGACCTTTCGTTATTAACATAGTCTTTACCACCTTCTCTATAGTATTTAGCAATAGCTAGAGGCTCAACCATTCTCCTGTAAGTAGTCCCTCCATATAACCAACGGGTACGGAAAGCTGCACCTTCTTTTTGTGGCTTCATCTCAGCTTCTTCAACCATCTTTTCCCAGTAAATGGTGAGATTTTTATGGTACCCAACAACATCATAGTCCATTGGTGATGGGTTCATGTTTTTGTAGCTGTCATAGTACCCTATTTGTTGATTCTTAGTTTTCTTTTTATACCATTCAAGTTGGGCCATATCTATCTTCCTGTTATTCAACTGCTTTGATGGATCAAACAATACCCTCTTCTGCAAGACGAATTTTTCTTCTAGTTTTTTTAACTTTGTTTCTAGAGTATTGATATCAATGTCCTCCTGATGCTGCTAACAAGTAAATGTTAGGAATAAGGTCATGAAAATTTGAAGTTACAGGTAGTAGTGCAATTAATAAGGAAAATAAAGCTCAATTATACAAATTTTGTCACTCTTTTTATTTTTGTAATTCACTGTAATTAGAACATTTAGCTCTCTAGTGAAATCTCGTCGGCCAGAGGAACTAATCCTCAGTCCAGAACTTAGTCATGTTTAAGGTTCCTCACCCTTATCGAAAGGGTTGTTTCTGTGGGGATCGAACCTTAACCATTCCACTCATAAGTTCGGTGTGCGTTGTTAACCGAGAGCCACAGCTATTCAGTATTAGATGATTATAATTCTAGTTGTTTGAGAAGAAATAGAAGATATTCACCTACCTGTATACGTGGTGTCAAACCTAGTTCCCCCAACTGCAAACTGATACCAGTTGCTAGTGAATCTGGATTAGTCAAATTTTCAGCCGAAAAATCTGTGAATGTTGCTTTAAGATAGAAATTTTTTACTATATTTCCATAATCAACAGATTCGAGTTCTTTATTTTTATCATGGACTGAGGCCAATGCTTCAGAACACATGATAAATGTTCCAAAAGGCATGTAGGTACTGGTTGGATTGGTAATGAAGAGCCTCGGAATTGGGTCGTTGTGTGACACAACGTGTATGAAGCAAGAATTCCAAACAGAGCTACGTGATATGGCCTGTTGCAAGTTCGTGTCACCAACAAGGGGTGAACCAAATGTGATGCATAGTGGCCGATTCTTTTTTGAACCAATGCTATGTAATAGTGATATAACAAAGAGAGAAGCAATTGATCCTCCAAGACCATGTCCAGTAACAATCAACGGAGACTGTGGATTGGAACTATTAATCTGCATTAAGAAAAGGAAATATGGCTAGAAACAAAAGTCTAGATACATAGTATGATATGAGTACGGTACAATACGGGGATGCAAGAATTTTTTTAACAATCATGGTAAAGTACGGTCTAGATACGTTAAAAAAATTACTATAAAAAGTTTATAGTAACACTCCTTTTACCACAAAATACGTTGTTTATCCAAACATGGCCTTAGTTGGTGGACAGAGTCTTATACCATACCCTGTTTGGATTAACAACTTATTTTGCAGGTTACATATAAGCTATTTCTATAACAAAAGATAAAATGAAGCTATAAGTTGTTTTCATAAGCTGTCTTGGAGAGCTGATGAAATTAAGTTGAAAACAGCTTAAGAACATGTCATAACTCATAAGCTGGTTTCAAAAGTTTCCCCTAACATTCTCACAGGTGCTTATATGTAAGTAAATAAACTCAAATAAAGCTCTAGCTTTCAGCCAGAAAGAAAGGTTTCCTAATTCAGTTCAAAATTCAATTAAAATCAGAAAAATAAACAAAAAGGACAAAGAAGATATTCAATATACCTCAGATTTCAACCCATCAAGCTTCTGATGATTATCACGAAAGAGTGAAAGTGCAGTCCTGTTAAAAGAGAAAATTGGAATTTTCTTTGAACACAGAAACTCAAAGTCAAGAATATTATCTTCCTTAAGCTCAGAAGAGGAAATCAAATCAGCTTGAAGATTGGAAGAATCATCTAAAGTAGCCTTAAAAGCTAGAATTGTAAAATCTGAAGCAGGTTCTTTATCAAGTTTCCAAGAAAGTCTAACACCATTTTCATAATTATCAGATGAAATAGTCTTCCATGATTTGCAAAGGATGGTAGAACTTGTGACAAAAGATGTAAGCTCAATTCCACTGCTAAATCTACAAGAAAATGAGTTATCAACAATAATATGCATAAGTTAATTTCATTTATATAAGAGAAAAATATAAAACTAAAATAGAAAGAAAGGAAGAAGTCATGCATGGTTCTATATATATTATTACGTACAGTTTAGATTGTGTCATAGTGAAGTTGTTGAGAAATGAAATGTTATGGTTAATTAAAGAGAATGGATGAAATTTTAATTATACAAAGATGAATTGATGAGAATGAAGGCATTGCAAAGAAAGAAGGAAGGGAAGACGTTAAGTGGAGTCAAGTCAACGCAACACTGTACAAGTCTAGGGGCTTTATTTATTTATTACGACCCAAAAAGATGGAACACACAACATCTTCATTCGTACACTTTAAATATAGAAATGGAAAATCTAATGTAATTGTTGACAACTTACTGAGACAATCTTTTAATAACAATAATTATTTGATTATACTAAAATATATTTTTATGATTAATTAGTATAATATGTTTTTTGTCTTTATATGTCAACTTTTCGTTTTAGTCATTTTAAAAAATTTCTTCAACTTTTAGTCCTCAAAAATTTTTCATCTTCACTTTTGGTTCCTACATTAAGGTAAACTCATATGTAGAATTCATATTTTTAAATAAAATTTTGCATAAAAATTTATAATACTATAAGAATCTCTCCAAAAAAATTAGAATTTTTAACTAAACATGAACTAAATATGAATTTTTATATTTTTGATGGATAAAAATTTATATTTAATTTATGTTTCGTTAAAAATTCTAAATTCTTATGGGAGTGATTTTTACAATATTCTACACATTTCTGCACAATTTCATTAAAAAAATACAAAAATTGACTTAAAAATATGGATCAAAAGTAGTGGTTGAAAATTCTATAAGAACTAAAAGTAAAAGGAAAATTTTAGAGAGACTAAAACAAAAAATTGATATATTTATAGGGACTAAAGACATGTTAAGCTATAGTTTTTAGTCTATGTTAGAACATTGCTTCTATCGTTCCGTGAACTTGACTCAGACTATTATAACATTGCATAATTAGGGGTCGGATTTTGAATCTCAAACACCCTATTTATTCACCTTAATAAGTAACCTAGTCGGTTGAGCTATTTGGAAAAAATACTTATGTCACATTGAGTTTTGGTGACATTAGAACATCCAAAATGGAGACACTTATTTTTTGGTACTTAAATGGGTCTCACATGTACACATCACTTATTTACGGTTTTTAATAGTAGTACCTAATAAGAACTAAATCCCTTCAACTCAACATCTTACACAAATTTCTTAAATGAGATCCACTGATCATTTATCAATAATTTTAGATCATCACATATCAATTTTTTAATATTAAAAATGTGTGGGTCTCACTTAAGAATTTTAACGTCATTCGGTAAGAATTTGCATTTTAGTTTTGAAATATATCTATGCAAAAAGTTAGATATGACTGAGGCAATTGTCGCGTTGTGCTTTAAATACGGTGTTTGTAAATCGCTGATTGCAGAAAAGAGTGGTTTGTTTAAATTCCGCCAAGTAACAATGTTATAGCGTCACTATAGCTGCTATTTGACAAAACTTTGAACTAAATATCATATTGCAGAGATGTAGATATTTGTTAAAATAATGCTTAGCTTTGGTTCCGCTATCTGACAACATTGTTTAAATGTTCTACATTTGTTTGCATCAAGGGACTTCGACAGTTTATTCTATGTGTTTGATTCTAGTTTAATATTTTTCTTGAGTGGTAGGAATTAAAACCTTTGCAGTATAACTTGGGTTTAAGTCACTGAAAAAAGAGTTTTTTTTTTGTGTGTGTGAAAATAGTTCACCTCTTGGTTTTGTTACTTTTCTCTTTGGCCAAAAGTTCAGACTTTGGTTTTTTTTTTTTTTTTCTTTGATTCTACAGTGTTTGAAAAAGCCTTATTTGGTCAGTACCATCTTCCTGTCAGAGTTCCCAACCAGCATCTTCCTGTTTTTGCTTTTGGTCTAGAATTTGGATCTTGCAATATTGTGAACAACTTCAGAGTAATTCGATTATATATATCTTTTATTCATGTAATTAACTTAATGATCAGGATTATGTTGTGTCTTCTAGCATCTACCAACATGGTCTGGTATGGTGTGGTATGTCCACTTCACATACCTATCGTTATGACCATGTCTTACAGCTAGCTCCTTTTTCCTTACATAGGTGTCCATAAAATATAACTTTATGTTCGTGTTAAATTTAAATATCCCAACAACGTATAAATCGTGTGAAGTTTAAGATTGTCTTTTTATTAGCATGTTATATTGATTATAAACTCTGCAGCAAATTACACATGATGCCAGCTGAAATTATCACTTTCATTTCCACGCTATCATAAGAAAAATTATTCCTCAACAGAACTTTCATCAATTACCATCACAATTTGCTGCGAATAATGAACAGTTATCTGAGATCTATGCCAGAAAAAAATTACATGATAGAGTTTATTTGAGGGGTGGGGTTAAGGGAACCTTATATCAGTTTCCTTTTCCGACCTGGACACAAATTTTGAAGTGGATGGGGATATTTCGTAGTGGAATGTTTTTGTTTCGGATGGCATATAGGCTATAGCACAGTTTGACTTCAGAAATAGTCTTGTGTGAAAATCATTGGTGTATTATTGAAGATGTTCGTAGCCTGGTTGAATAAATGTCTGAAATTTCAGTATGATTCTCTATATGAAATTGCATGTTCTTCATTTACCTAGTTAGAGAAGAAAACTTTAACCTTGAATTTTTGTTTCTTTTTAAAGTCATTTGGAAAGAATTGTTGTTATTTTGGTTTTGAATACATGTATGCAAAAAGTTAGGTATATGACTGAGGCAATTCTCTTGTATTGTGCTTTTTAATAATCCATTTTGCTTTGCATCAAGGGACTTTTGACAATTTGTATCATAGGAATGTTGTTTTAGTTTTACCTTTTGTCGATGATTACAGGTTATCCAAGGCGACATGTTGAAGACTGAACTTCCCTATTTCATCATAGGCATGTTGTTTTAGTTTTACCTTTTGTCGATGATTACAGGTTATCCAAGGCGATGTGTTGAAGACTGAACTTCCCTATTTCGACATATGTGTAGCAAATATTCCCTATCAAATATCTTCTCCTCTCACATTCAAGTTACTCAACCACCAACCTGCATTTAGGTGTGCAATCATAATGTTTCAAAGAGAATTCGCCATGAGATTGGTCGCTCAGCCAGGTATAAGCTCTACTGTCGTCTTACAGTGAACACGCATCTCCATGCCCGAATCTCCCACCTCCTCAAAGTTGGAAGAAACAATTTCAGACCACCACCTAAAGTTGATTTCTCTGTGGTAAGAATTGAGCCGATAAAACCGCGTATTGAAGTTAAGCAGAAGGAGTGGGAAGGATTTTTAAGGATTTGTTTTAATAGAAAAAACAAAACTCTTGGTTCATTGTTTAGACAAAAGAAGGTGTTATCTATGCTTGAAAAAAACTACAAGACTGTGCAAGCATTGAAACTCTCCCAAGAAGGTGGCTCCCTTAATGAAACAGATGCTAAAGTGGACTTTTCCGATTTTGGTGATTTTGACGACGATCAAGGTATGGAGGTAGACGATGATGGAGAAGACGATGATGAAATGGATGTTGAGGATGGGGGCGCGGATGAGGTGCAAAATGAATTCAAAAAAAAGGTTTTAGGTGTTTTGAAAGAGGGAGATTTTGAAGAGAAGAGGTCATCCAAACTCACCTCGGAGGAGTTCTTATCTTTGCTTTCTCTATTTAACAAAGCTGGCTTACACTTCTCCTGATTTTACATTTAATATTTACTATTTTTTTTCACTTTTTAATAGAAATTTATATTTCTGATTTAATTTTTGTTTAAGAGAGTAGGATCAGACAAAATGGTTTTGACTATTTTAATATTTATGCATTGTATTTTTGGAGCTCCTTCATTGTATTTGTACACCATTCTTCATAGCTGAGGTAGATTGAAAGTTACTCCTTTTGTATTGCTTTTGGTTAGGTAATCACTTTCCCATTTTTCCCAGCAATACTTGAAATCTCATATAAAAAGTTAGGCTTAAATGTAAGAAAAAAAATTAGGCAAAAACGTAACTCATAATTTAGAAAAGAAAACATTTGTTTGTAGAAAGTAACGTAATTTTTCAATAAAATTTCTCAATTATTAATAAAAATTACTATTGAAATAATTTTGGATTATCAAAGAAATTTAAAAAACGTGTGAAGAAATTATAGATATGAATGAATCATAGTGACTATTTTTTTTAGGGTAGTTACGGTCTAGGAAATCATATCCATATTGCAGGTGTGTTATTTTAACATCTAAATTTAAGTAGGTAATATAGTTTAAATATGTAGTTAATTACGTTGGTTCATCAATATATCAAGTGCCAATTCACTAACTATTAGCATAATTTCTTTAACTACAAATTTGAACATCATCCACCACAATTTTCAGTAGGTGTTAAAATCTAAAAAAATATGTCATTTCTTATTATTATCACAAGAGTAAATGTCACTGACAGTACCATATAATCTTCCTTGAGATCTTAACCAAGCAAAATAAAATGGATAATGGCAGAGACAAGTATAATATTGATTAAGTATGTGTTGTCCCCTTTTTCACTCTTGAATAAAAATGACAAAAGTATCATTTCCATGACAAAAAATAATCTGAAGATAAAGAAAACAAAATTACATTCTTTTGACAAAAACTATCTCTGAGAACCCTTTTAGAAAAGAAAGCAAACTATATATACTATATGATATATGAATACAAGGAAAAAAAGTATAAAATTATAGCTCAAACAAGGGATAAAAAAAATTCCTCAAGACAGATTCTTTTCACTTTCATTTGAATGATTTAATACCTCATCTCTTTTTTCTTTGTTCCCAACGGTGGATGCGATGCATCTTTCATCAGACAAGTATCTCGTATCTTCACCATTAGATTGAGTGGCCAAAGAAGAATGTTGAACTTCCTGCATTTCAGTATTAACGGTTCTTGGACCGCCATTTTGGTTCATATTAATATGTTCCCATATATGATCACTGAGTTTTGCGATATTATCCACTTGCGAGTCATCGCGATTGGGATGACAATTTAGATCTATTTTCCCAGCGCTGGACTCGCCAACCTCGACTTGACCTCTATTTAGTCCTTCATTTTCCAAAGGATTCACGGTTTCTCTTGATGCTCCACCATTGGTATCTGACTCGTCAACTCTGTTGTGAATGTGTTCTTTTTTGGCGGCAGCATCTGCTTCACGCTCTGATTGGCGTTTCTTCTTGCGTAGCATAAGGGTTTTGAACCGACGCTTCACTGTCGTACACACGTTGCAAGTACATGTTGGCTTGTGTCTCCCTTTTCCGCTTGGTGGCTGAATGCACACAATACAAGAGCAGCCTGGACGGTGTCTAGGATGTTTAGTGGTGGCCCCAGCTGAGGAATCAGCAGGGCCCAAGAGATTTTCTCCTAAAACAGCTAAACTGGCGAGAGCATCTAAGCCAGAAGGCTCGTGTTCTTGGATCAACTTGCTGTTTTCTACAATCCGTCGCTTCTTAAAATCTGTGAACACCAAATGTAACCAGAACAATTCAGGAATCAATATTATTATACTCACCAGAGAGGCCAAACAGAATAAGCACTATATTAATGCTGATGCTGACACAATTCGGCGTGTCCAGATAACATTATGAATGCAAAACTTGCATGACTGCATCACGCATTACAAAGATCTCATCAAAAACACGGACAGAAGTATCAATACCTTTGCTGGATTTCAAAAGATTTTCTAATTCCCTTGAGCTCAGCTCGTCCGGTGCGGAACATGAAGATCTGAAAGAACATGTGCACAAAAAAATTGTAAAATATTTTATCACTGTCTCATATGAAGACTTGTCTAAATTCCAAAAGAGTAGCAACGATGATAACAATGGAGCACCTGCTTGTATCCCAGACATTTTCAGAACATGCCCACTTGGGAGGAAGAAGAGCATCAACCGGTAGCTTTCTCCATTTAGAGCAATCATCACATTGAGCCCATTGTTCCTTCGCCCTGGATGAAATAGTCAACATACTCAGAACACAAGTTTAAAATTTACTCACCACATCATCATGATAATTCCAAATGCTTTCATGAAGCATAAATAGGATCAAAGGAATGTCTGAAAGAGCTTATTTGTACTCATCACACAACATAATCACGTGGCTCGGTGTTTTGAGAAAGCCGTGAAAACGGCTTACTCGTAAACTGTTTTCCGATTATTATAGGAAGTTTGCTATAAATATAATAGCTTCCACATATACAAACTTATGCAGAATTTTCCTCATATTCTATTCAACTGTAGAAACCAGTCATACATAAGCACTTATACAAGTGCTCATGTATAAGCTATTTCAGTAACAAAATATAAAATAAAGTCAAACTATTTTCATATAAGCTACAAGTTGTTTTCATAAACTATCATGTAGCGCTTATAGAAATAAGCTGAAAACAACTTATAAATTAGCCAAAAGCTATTTTCATAAATTTTATCGAACAGTCTCAAAAATGTTTAAGTCAATGGATAAGCTCAAATAAACCAGTCCAAATAAGCAAAATGTTTGGACTCTTACCCAGATGAAGATGCGCTGAATATTGTTCTCTTTCCAAAAACCGGGGGTTCCTAAATGAAATGTAGCACAGTTGACACATAAATTAGCCATGTGATATAATTCGAACATGATGCTCCAAACTATATCAGTTTACATTCACACCTTGCAATAGCTAATGTAGAAAATAAAAGGCTTAATTGCAGTTTTAGCCCCCTAAGTTTCTCAAAGTTGCGATTTTGGCCCCCTAAGAAAAAAAACTACAAAACAGCCCCCCTAAGTTTTGCACCTGTGGCAGTTTTGGCCCCCAAGGCTGATATTGACTCGGTCTACGCTGACGTGGCACCCTAAGTGAGGTGCCAC
>Ga0315913_1006126_pt1 | contig 14583 bp, 16 predicted proteins | sample MpolsnodulesMG_FD_207736 | JGI IMG/M metagenome (GOLD analysis project Ga0315913, IMG submission 207736) | Medicago polymorpha root nodule microbial communities from Los Angeles, California, United States - small nodules | ecosystem: Host-associated > Plants > Roots > Nodule | place: USA... | reverse complement strand
TTTACTTGAAGTGTCAAAAAAGGATTTTGATTCTAAAATAAGAAGTGAAGCTAAATCTTTAGCAACACATAAACTTGGTGATTTTGAGTTTATAGTATCTATAATGATATGGTTTGACATATTATCTGCAACTAATTTGGTTAGGAAAGCTCTTATAGGCAGATGATATGATTATTGATGTTGTTATGGCAAAAATAAAAGAGTTGATTTCTTTTTTTTTTTTAAGGAATATAGAAAAACTGGTTTTAAGAAGGCATTGGATGATGCTACAGAAGTTGCTATTGAATTGAACATTGACCTAGTATTTCCTCAAAGACGCATAATTCGAAGAAAAAGGCAGTTTGATGGGGATTCGAATACCCCGCCAGTTGAGCAATCTGAAGAAGAATCTTTTAGGGTTAATTACTTTCTTTACCTTGTTGATCAAGTTGTTGTATCTCTTAGAGATTTGAACAATTCCAACAATATGAAGTTGTTTTTGTTTTTTGTTTACTTCTGACAAGTTAAAATCATCGGATAATGTGACTTTGGAGTCTTGTTGTAGTAATTTTGAACATGCATTTAAACATAATGAGAAATCTGATATTGATGGGAGAGAACTAATTGTGGAGTTAAGGTCACTAAAAGATATCTTGCCTGGCGAAGAAATGGGACCTATTGAGATTTTAAGATTTTTAAAAGGCATGAGTTGTTTTCCTAATACAATTGTTGCATGTACAATTTTATTGACTATTCATGTGACAATTGCCTCCGCAGAAAGAAGTTTTTCAAGTTAAAGTTGTTAAAGTCTTACATGCGGTCTACCATGCTATAAGAAAGACTTAATGGCTTAGCAATGATAGCAATTGAGAATGCTATGTTGGGAAATATACAATACGAAGAGTTGATTGATCAATTTGCTTTAGTAAATGTGAGTAGGAAGACTCGTTTTGGTGTGAAGGAAGACTCGTTGTAGTGCCTAGATGGTTGATAAAGGTATTCGCCTGAACTTGTATTTTTATATTATTTATTAGAATATGGATATTTTTTGTGGTAGTTACAATGATGATTATTTATTATGTTTACGGATTTCATTTTCAATTTAAATAGGGTTGCGAGTTTTCGGTTGAAATTGTCGTTTTTTGTGGATTCAGTGTTATGTTTTGGTTGTTTAGGTGCTGACAGGGCATCTAGTTTTTGTTGTTGTTGTGGCTGCTATTGGCTACTGTGCTGTCAGCTTTCTGGGTGCATGGCTTTAGGTGGTTATGTGCAGGTTTCCTCTTATGTTATCTTGTTTTAGGACTATTAGAATTGGGTCCTCTTGCTTTGGTGTTAGGTGAGTGTTTTTTTGGAGGGTGATTTGAGGTTCCTCATGTATACGGTAATAATTTTCACCTTTGGATGTACTGCATATATATGGCACCTTGTATTTATCATTTAAAAAATTTAAATAGAACATTGCTCTTTTTAAAAAAAAAACGTTTTTATTTTATTATGGGTCTCTTTCCACTTACAAAGTCGAGCTTTCGGATTCGTAGGAACGCCCATGCTTCTTGCATGAAATCTCTTTAGCTGTACTTCACCCAAAAATTGGTTCATTGCTTCTCTTAGTTCCAAGCAAACACATCCATCTATGTAAATACATTTAATTCATGTTAGTTTCTAAATTGCGCACATGCTTTAATTAATGCCTGAATAACATTCCTTATTCAATTCTTCCGCATTTCCAATGCATTGTTAACTATTTAGTACAAGTAATCATTGTTTATTTTAATACTAATAATGTGCAGTCATATATACATAGAAACTTTAACCACATCATGTCAAAGATATACCGAGTCATGTCAAACTGAATGAATTGTGAATGAAATTTGTACCATTAAGTGTAGTTCTGATTGATCCCAAAAAAAAGTGTTAACAAGATCTCAAAGTAATGGTGATGTTACTTTTATCTCAGAACCATGAATTGTCAATGAATTTTAGCTCATGCTTATTAGTGCACTTTTTGTACCATCTGTGATGCAAAGATACATGTGTGTGTGACAGAAGGTCACAGTTAAAATAAATTTTTGTTTTATCCTACTAGTTATTTGAATTACCATTATTAGCATTAATAGTTGGATATGAGGCATAAGATTTCTTTTTTCCTTGTCTTAGTAGCAGTAGTAGTTGGCAATTTGTTATGACTCGCCTTATATTGTGATATATTTTGTAGACATTTTTCCTATTTAAAGCCTTTACATATGGCAGTAATTAAATAACCATCATCAATTATTATTATCTTCTTTCTCTAAATTTCTCTTTTAATCAAATTTGTTCCTTATATCCACTGAGTGGTATTCAATCATTACCATTCCTCGTTTAAGGTGTTGGGTTTTACCGAACCTAGTCCCTAACATCTAAATTATTGTCACAATGTGTTTGGACATTAGTGAAAGCATGGTGTAAAGAAATAAATAGTTTCATAGAGGGATAACATGAAGGTTCAAGTAATCTTGAGCATCAAGAGTACAAACTATTAAAACAAATAACCAAAATCCAAACAAATAATTAAAGTAATACAATAAAAGTCAGATAGTCTTGAGCATATCTTCCTCATCATCATCACACAAAATTTGATCGTTTTTATTTGTTTCTTTGGGTGGTTAATCGCCTTTTTCAATATGCATTAATTCATTAAAAAAACACTGCCTCGCAACAAAGTGATCATCGCAAGCTTGAGTCATTGGCCTTTTGTATTTTTTCCACTACGGTGTTGTTGGAGATATTGGGCATTCGGGTCTCAAAAACACATGCACAAAGTGGTTAGGAATCAATCATAGACACATAATCTGTGAGGATGGATTTGTTGGAGGACGGCCACGAAGAGGAAAACATGTTTCAGAAAAGTTATTTCCATGTTTCAACACAATGGCAACCTTACTGTATAATGTTGCAATGGCGAGTCCCATATATGGTACTATCAACCATTTTTCTTCCGACACAATTAAGGTCTTTTTCTTTGGAGTGTACATTGAGTCAGTCGGAAATTTTAGTCAATCTTCACCCTCAAATATTCCCAAATAATAATTCTTCTTCCCTATTAATTCCTTAATGAGAGCAAGACGAACAAGCTCGTAACTGTCAGAACCAAGACCAAGACTTTCAGCTACAACTTGATAACCACATTAACCGTCACCATCCACATTCACGAATACCAATCTTTTCAATATAAGGTTTCATAAAATTAGGCATCTGATCAATATAAGAAATATATTGTGTGGTGTCGGGGACGAAAAGGGATTAACTACACATACACTTTTTTTTTGTAATGAAGGTTTTGTCTGCGAAGCTTGGCTATCTGGAAATTGTGCGTCAACATGCTTTGAAAATGATAGCTCCAAAGTAGTAGAATTGTCATTCAAATTAGACCTCTTGCTCTTTTGCGCACCTTTTGTCTTAAACTTTTGAACCAGCCGAGTCAATGATGTCGTGTCAGGGAATGTCATTTCACACATTTGCTCCTTGATATTTAACTTCATATTGTAATCAACTTTATTGAATCTTTCCTACAAACAAACACAAAAAAATTAAGACTTAATAATTTAAAATAATACACTTATGTTATGTCATAAAGTCAAATATACAATTTCTTATAAATTTTTAACATGCCTGAATTGCATTCAACTCAGTTTGAATAGAAACATGTCGATTACTTTCTTTTAAAACATCATGAACTTCAAAACATAGCTTCTTCCAGTGGTTGTTGATTTAATCAAGTCGAATATACTTTCCTAAATTTAATTTCTTAGACATTAGACAAGTAAAAGGTAACCCATGCATCCATCGTATCACACAACCACACTTTTTACTATCTAAACCACAATCTTTTGCCCAAGATGCTTGTTCATAAATGTAGTTCATTGCAGGTCTAGAAACATTATACTCCAAACTCTTGTACATTTTATCGCCTTTAAATTTATGTTCCAAAACAATAGAATTTCTTCCAAAAGTGGCTTGTATCTCAGCGAATTGTACTGTTAACATAACATTTATTGCTTTCCATCCTTTTATCAAACCACACTTGCTATCCTGCAAATATCCTTTCAATGTAACATGAGCGGATTCAACCCTGTTAGTTGTTGTTCAACCAAAATGCATAACATGGTCGGTCCACAATTTAACTATTTTTTTTCCTTCAAAGGTTCCAATATTGTACTTTCAACACAATTCAGATATTTTTGAAATCGTTCACAAACCTTTTTGAATTGTAGCACTGCATCTGCATATAGCTCCTCAGATGGAGAATTAACTATAACTTCCCAAGCATTCATGATGGTGTTAACCAAATCCGAGGAATTCACATGTTTTCCTTTGGAATCTTTGACTCTGCAATCTAAAATGCATTTAGCTCTCACATTCTTTAAAATATGAAATTCACACACTAAAGCAGAAGATGTTGGAAAAAACTTGGCAACAACATTCATTAGCGCGGTCTCCCTGTCAGTAACAATTACCTTCGGAATTTGTTTTTTACACTTCAACAGACTAGCACACTCTTGTAGAGCCCAAGTGAAATTTTCCTCTTTCTTACTAGTTAAAAAAGCAAACCCAACATTATATGTCATCTCAGTTAGGTCAAACCAACAATCTCAACCAACGACATTTTGTATTGATTGGTTTTATAAGTCGAATCCATCACCAATACAATAGAAAATGTGTTAAACATTTTCACAGATTCAAGATGTGCAAAAAATATCTGCATCTCTATTCTCGAACCTCTGATACTCAGTTTGTATCTGTGACTTGCATTGTCAATTTGTTTGGCAATTGTCATATTGTCTTCCCGTCTACCTTTCAAATCCAACAAAATATTTTTCAGTTTTATCAAATATTTTGTCATGTCACCAACAATCTTTGACTCTTTTGCAGTTAAACGACCAGCCAGCATATGACTTTCTAACTTTGGCTCCATCTTATGATTATGCAATCTTGAAACAATATTCAGACTCCAGAGTTTTGTTGCACTAAAATAACCGCGTAACCTAAAGGAACACCAACATTTTATTGAACCTGTGTCTTCTCGTTTAGATTTCTTTGTTCCTTTATACTCGTTACTTCTTTCATAAGCTAAAACAAGCTTTGATTTTCTATGTCTAGAATCGCTATATGATTTATCTATTATAAGCGTAAATCCAGCCTCTATTACTTGACAACGAGTCTAGTTGATCATCTCATCTCTATCTTCATACTTTTTTTCCTCTTCCGTAACAAAATACTCTGCAACATCAACATAATATACTTCAGGATCTGGCTTTGGAACAACATGTTCAACCATATCTATATATACATAACAAAAAATATCGTGTAAAAAAGTGTAAAAAAAAGAGCATTACAATACTATAAATAAATCTAAAAGAGCATTACAATCGTGTAATTTTTTTAAAAATAAAAATCATAAGTCGAAATTGTTTAAACTAAGTAATATGTAATTAAAGTTGTCCCATAAGTCGTAGCTCAACTGGCGAAAAATGCCGAAATTGTTTGGTCGGACGTCATGATCGGGGTTCGAACCTCGGTGCCTCCACTTTGTGTGTGTGAGTGTATGATGGCTTTGTCATCTCGTCTATCTACCAAAAAATTGTAAATAAAGCTTAAAAATAAAATAAAATAGAGCTCCGATAGATAACTACCAGATGCTTTAAATGTTAAAAACCATGAAATTTATGCAAAAACTATGTGAAAGGAAGAAGTAAGGTTTACATACTAGTTAATCACAATTAAATGAAGATTGACGCTATTTGTTCTATTACTTGTGTCGAAAACACACAAAAAAAAAACGCTAAAAAATCGCAAGGTTTATGAGCATATTTAAGTTGAGTGCTAAATAGGTCACAATTGAATGACGACTGACGCTATTTTTTATATTAGTTGTGTCGAAAACACACAAAAACGCTAAAAATCGCAAGGTTTATGAGCATATTCAAGTTGAGTGCTAAATAGAAGATAACTGCTAAAAAACTGTAATTTGATAAATAGAATGAGTATTTCGGTAGTTATCTACCGGAGTAACAAAATTGAAATTTTAAAAAGGAACATATAGTAGTTACCTACCGGATGTACAAAATGAAATTTTTTAAAACTGAATGTCCGATAGTTAGCTACCGAATGTGTTATTAAGGCCAGTTTCGTAATTTTGGGGGGTCTAAAGAGATATGGGGGGCTAAAAAGAAACCCTCATTTTGTTGGGCTCCATTGTCATTTAAATTTGAGGATGGGGAAAAAAAATTCATTTAAGACTGCCGGTTAGAAATGAAAGCAACCCCCTATTATAAAAAGCGACACACCTTTGTCTAACATAGTGTTTCACATTTCACAAATTTTCAATTGATAAAGTGGAAGCAGAGCAATTGGTAAGATTAATGTTTCCAACATCTATTGTTCAGTTTTCTTATTGAAATTGGTATGATTTACTACATTTTTATTTTGTGTTTTAGTTTACATAAAATTTTGAAAAAATTAACTTCAATTGAGTTAGTTGGTTATGTTGCTGGGTTTTGTTGTGCCTTTGTAAATCTCTCTTCACAACAAAAAAAAAAAACATACATGAACTTCATTAATATATTTTGCCTCTTAATACATAGTATAAAGAATGTTAACTTTTTACTTTGTTAATTTGATACAGAAATATTATAATGTCGACTATAGCACGCAGAAGCTTCCATTACATGCAGAGACTAAATTCTGCAAATGTGTCACCTGCTTTGTTAGAGAAAGCTCAAAATCGTGTGATAGATGCTGCACTTACATTTATTCGTGAAAGAGCAAAATTTAAGGCAAGCCCTAATATTTTCCGTCTTCTTTTTGTTGTAATCTTGCTTGACTTGATATTTGTTAATTTATGAAGCACGGACACTCCTCAAATTAGGCGTGTGTAAGTGCCGGACATATATAATTACACTGAATTATGTGATTTTCTCAAATTATTAGCGGTATCGACATATTAGTATCTTGTGTCTGTGTTTGTGCTTCATAAGTTAATTATATTTATCGAGTCCTCCCGCCACTCTCTCATTGTCGAGTGATATCAACTTTTTAAGTGGATCTCAGTTATTTTCGTGGGATTAATCTCTGCAGTTGGCTTTGTAACACAGGGAGAACTTATGCGTTCATTGGGAGGCGTTGTGGCAACTTCATCTCTTCTTGGAGTTCCTTTAGGTCATCATTCATCATTTCATGAAGGGTCAGCATTTGCACCTCCTCGCATTAGGGAAGCAATTTGGTGTGATAGCACAAACTCAACAACTGAAGAGGGTAAGCAATACTGTTTCCCTTTGTCTTGTATATCATCAAGCATCTTAACAAACAATTTGTCTTGTATCCAAAAGAATCATAAATGTAGGCCAATGATTCTTGATTTTAATTATAAAAAAATTGTGTGATATTTGTTTGATACACGAGACAAAATATAAGGTACTCCTTTTTTAATGAGGAGTATGTATCAAAATTTCACCATATGGGCTTCCCCTTTTTTTGTTGGTGAAGGAAATAAGGGCATAATAAATGTTAATTCAATTTTGAGAGCTACCTCTCCCTCAACACTTCTTAGAAAACTGATTCCGTCTCCTTGCACTCTTAGACAGGCAAAAAAATCGTGTTTTTTTTATCTTTAAAATAGTGCATTTGAAAAAACCAACCATGTTTTTTTTGTCCATATGAAATGGTGCATTCAAACAAAATCGATTTGTTAAAAAGTTTTGGGAGGATAAAAGGGGATTGCTTCAATCGCTAAAAGAAAAAACTGCATTTTCGTCCACATCGGTTGAGACACAAACTCCTAAATAAAAGTGTTTAAGGACACAAACTCTCAAGCAAAAAGTGGCATTTTCAAGGTTCAAACATTCTTCGTCTCTTTTCTTATTGATTAAAATTAGTAGAGAGAGAAAAAAAATGAGAAAAGAGAATAAGAACAAAATAAAAATAAGAGAGAATGAGTTGTTTAAAAATTATCAAAAACAATTGTATAAATATTTTTTTTCTCATTAATTGGATACACAAGACAAAATAAAAGAAATATGTATCGACACTTCAGCAATATGGGCTTCCATTTTATTTTTTTGGTGAAGGACATAAGGGCATCATAAATGTTAATTCAATTGTGAGAGCTACCACTTCCTCAACCTTTCCCTTTTGATCTTTGAAACGGTGCATTTGAAAAACCATGATTTTCCACTTTTTTGTCCATATGAAATGATGCATATAAACAAAATTGATTTGTTAAAAAATATAGGAGGATAAAAGGGGCTCTCTACAATTGCTAAAAGAAAAAACTGCATTTTTCGTCTATAGCAGCTGTTGAGACACAAACTCCTCAATAAAAGCATTCAGGGACACAAAATTCTAAACAAAAAGTTGCATTTTCAAGGTTCAAACCTTTGGATGGATGCGACATCTTTCTTTTGAAAAAATACACAAAAAATGACACGTTATTGTGATTTCTTTGTGAATATTCTTTAAAAAATTGAAATTTTTTTTTTTAAGGAAAAAAATTGAAATTTTTTAAATTTTGTTTTGTTTTTTCATAAATAATATTTTTGAATATATGCAACAAATATGAACCGGACAAACATATTGACGTCCAAAAGGAAATTTAACCATTTTTTAAATTCATAATAATACTTTAGTAATTTTTTTAATTTTAATTAAGTTGTAGACATGAAATCATATATTAAACTAATTAAATCATTTTCATTTTATATTTCTTTTTGTTTATTGATAATGCTAATGATTTAATCTTCATTCGGACAATATAAGTTGTCAATAATTATCAGCCGTAAATAATATTTTATAAATTTAATAGAACATAAATGATATATGAACAACCTTATGGTTGTCCACCCCGTATTTTGATACCGCAAACTATTAAAAATAGATTTTTTTAATGATTTTGTATTATCTTGAAATTTGTGGCAACTTGAGTTCTTCTTCATGGTGATATGGTGTAGCTCAAGTTGATCTTTTTTTGTTGTTAATACTTCCTCCGGTCCTATTTATAAGAAAAATTTGACTTTTTAGATTCATTGAGTAATGTATGTATCTTGTTTAAAATATAGACCAAATACATCATTTATGCAATGAATTAAAAAAATCATATGTTTCTTATAAATAGGACCGAAGGGAGTATCAAGCAAGTCTACAATGAACGTATGATATTGCTCTTAAGACCATCTCCAATGGAAGGAAGAGTCTTAACCTTTCAAGACCCGATACCTATTAGGTACCTTCATTGGGAAGAAATCTTTTCAGAGTCTTATAAGATCCGCGGTCTCACTTAAGACTCCATTCTTATATGGGGTCCATACCTTTTTAATAATAAAAAATTGATATCTAGTGATATAAAGTTATTGATAGTTAATTAGTGGGTCTCATTTAAGAAATTTGTGTGAGATGCTGAGTTGGAGGGATTGAGTTCTTATTAGGTACTACTGTTAAAAAATTATAAATAAGTGATGTGTACACGTGTGACTCATTTAAATACTCAAAAATGAATGTCTCCATTGTTGATGCTCTAATAGAACTCAAGGCCTTTTTGACAGGTAATTGTTTATCAATGGTGGAGTATGATGTTTTTTACGAAGCAATTTTTTAATATTTTTTAGGCCTGAGGTGATTTGTCTAGGAGGCCTTACCCTTCGGCTGGCTTTGAGCCTTTGACAACAAAAATTATGCTATTAATTTAGTGTGATGCACTAATTAATCAACTAATTATTAATTTATCAATTTAAAAGTGTTTTCTCAATTCAGTTAATATAAAATTAATTCCATCAAACAGACTTATTATGTATATGCATGATATTTCATTGATTAAATTTTATAAATATTAATCAATTTGGATTGGTTTGATGATGCTAACTTAAAAGCTTAAAATATCAATTTAAAATTTAAACGTGCTAGTTTAGTTTCTTGAAATAAGTAAATGATGTTATATTATATGTATTTTGCAGGTAAGGATTTACGGGACCCACGAGTGATAACAAATGTGGGTGATGTTCCTATCGAAGAAATTCGAGATTGTGGGGTTGATGACAAGAGATTAGCCAATGTTATTAGTGAATCTGTCAAGTTAGTGATGGATGAGGTAATTGTTAATATTTGTTGCCTTATGCTTTTAACATTCTTATATTCTTTAATCTAATTGGTTGTCTCCCTAAAAAAAATAATTCTAATTGGTTTTCTACAACATGAATTTATGTAGTTTTTCTTTCCTATGTTTTTCAATTATGTTTTTTTTTCCATTATTGTTAGGGTATTATGATTTATGTTTGATACAGTTCTAAGAAAACAAAAGTGATTTACTTACAAATATGTTTTCTTAAGTTTCACACATAATCTATGAGGTGCTATGCTAGTTTAATGGTAAGAATTTGATCTTAAAACCTCAAAATATGAAGTTAATCATCGCAGATATCATATTTTAGTGGTCATTTGTCTTATTTTAGTTAATAACTTTTTCTTTCCCCAATTTTACCAGTTGAGTTTAGTTATTTTTTTTATTTTTTGGTAGAATGAGTTAAGTTATTTACATCAATCAATGATAAAATAAATAACTAAGGCAACTTTATTAGACCTCACATTCACTCATCAACCAATTGTTCCTTGTTGGTATTTTTTATTAGAGTTTCTTTTTCCACCCACTAATTCAAAAAAATAACACATGTGTCCGGAACTATGCTTTTAAATGGGAAAAAAATATTGATTTTGTTTGAAGTAAGAATACTTCCAAGACCATAAAAATGTTTTTTTTTTTTTAAGTATAACTTTCGGATACATGTTGTTGAGGTGGAAAAAGAAGTCCATATATATTATAATGTAGAAGCGTTGATTTTAAACCCAAAGTTAGCAAGTAAATGGATCGAGAGCTTCTTTTCTTACCTCCATTATTTATAAAAACATTTAAGTTCGAATTTACCTACCCAAACAAGAGGGAAACATTCATCGATCTAGACGCGAGTGAATAAGGTGTGCCACGTGACACACTCTGACTTGACAATGGCACGTGACTTTTGCGCCACAATGGCGCCAAAGTGGGATCGGTCTCTATAATGGCTTTGCCTTTAGCTTTGACAAGATCAAGTAATTAATTAATGGTCCCTATATACTTCATTATTAGTTTTTATTTATGTGTGGAAATAACAATATGTTCTTAATTAGCATCAAACATACTATCAAATGAATAATCATATAAGGTTGATTATAATTTGTGTCTACATTCTTTCAGGATCCATTGCGTCCCTTAGTTTTGGGTGGTGATCATTCAATATCATTTCCAGTTGTTAGAGCTGTCTCTGAGAAGCTAGGAGGAGCAGTTGATATTCTTCATTTTGATGCACATCCTGATCTCTATCATGACTTTGAAGGAAACTATTATTCACATGCTTCTCCTTTTGCTCGAATCATGGAGGGTGGCTATGCTCGCCGACTCGTGCAGGTAATTTTAAATTTATTCTTTTAATTTTTTTCAATAGCTAAACTTTGTGCAAGTTCTTCACTATAGTGTAATACTAATTTCTCTTAAGATAGTAAATTATATAACATACTCTTCATGCCATTATTACATTAATTTATTTCAGGTTGGTATAAGATCAATAACAAATGATGTTCGTGAGCAAGTCAAAAAATACGGTGTAGAGACACATGAAATGAGGACATTGTCAAGAGATCGCCCCATTTTAGAGAACCTGGTATCTCCCCATCTCTATCCTACACTATTTTCTAATGTCACTTTTTTACTATGAAAAAACTGTTTGTATGCTTGGCATATCACACGATAGGTATGTCAAGATTACAATGATTTATTGTGATTTTGCAGAAGTTATAAATTGTAGTTTTTGAAAAATCATAGTCGATCACCGTGATTTTGACATATCTACCGTGATACCAAATATAAGTTGTGTAAATTAAAGATGAAAAGGAAAAATTCGTCTCTAATCACGAGGTCTTTAACACTTTAAACTATAAGTTGTGTTAGTGGTGCTGTAGTATCATCATTATCTCTTAGACTTTGTCTAACATGCACAAACAAAACGATCTTGCACTATATGAACAAGCTCTGATCCACCGTTATATCAAAAAGTCATGTCATATTTAATTTAATTTAATGATGAGATTTATTGAACCAATAGTAAAAACTAGCTTGTACAAGATGTAAGGTATATCTCACTTATGCAACATAGAATTGGTCTATAAGGTACATGATTAGGCAAAAGGCATACATTTTAAAAGTACATCCATTGAAACAAAATAATTACATTATTCCTTAAATATATATTTAGACCGACTTTGGTAACATTTTATCATTATATGAAGAAATGAGGATAACTAATCTTAAATGTCAAATTTTAATTCATTTGATTAGTAACTAAGTATTAGTTTTTTCTACTATAAAATTCAAAACTCTTATTTTGACATCAAAGTCGGACACGGTATAAAATACAATCCAAAAGAGATTAAAAAATATGTGTAAGTCAAAAATCCTATGAAAATGAGGTGTTTGATTTCTGATTTTGTGTCCAAAAAACATTTATGTATGAAATTTGGTGCTTAACCTTGGGAAATTTCTTTGGTGTGCAGAAACTAGGAGAAGGTGTTAAGGGAGTATATGTTTCAATAGATGTGGATTCTCTTGACCCATCAATTGCTCCAGGAGTGTCTCACCATGAACCAGGAGGGCTTTCATTTCGAGATATTCTCAACATCCTTCAAAATCTTCAAGGTGATATTGTTGGTGGAGATGTGGTTGAATACAATCCACAACGTGATACTTATGATGGTATGACTGCTCTAGTAGCTGCTAAGTTGGTGAGAGAATTGGCTGCAAAGATGTCAAAATGATCATGAATTTAGATTGTGCAACTGTGTTTACATTTACATGTGTTTGGTTTCTTGAATTAGGGTTCAACCAATGCATATGTAATATGAACTTGTGTCTTGAATTTTAGCTTATTTTGAATATTTTTTTATGTCTAAATAAATATGAAAAATTAAGACCAATGTTTTGTGTGTTGAAATGCTTATACTATTGACTAAATGAATTAAAACAGTGATCAACAACTACTTGCTTATACCGCGTTAGTGCTAAAGAAGAATTTAACGTGGCACTTCATACACTCTAAAAAAAGTCGTTAACCAAAATATTAATAGAGAAATGATATTTGTAAAATTATTTTTTGGTCAATTTTTTAAGACAAAAACAATAGAGATTAGAGAGAAAGTGGGAGTAAGAATACAATATGAGTATAAGAAGAGAGTTGTCTAAAAAAAATTGTACAAATATCATTTTTCGTATTAATATGACCAATTTCTTACAGTTTCAAAGACGTTTTGTTGTTTATTCTTAAAAATCAGAGAATTACAGTGATGTATTTTTACACTTTCAGTGACCAATTTAATAATTTACTATTAAGAGTAAATGGTCACTTTCTCTAACTCTGCTCCTCGTTGTCACAAAGGTTCTTGACGCAGGATTAAATACAAAGTAGTTCCTGAATGTGAACTTCCGCTTACACTTTAGTCTCTGGCGTTAAATAATTTTGTTAACTGATGACGTGACAAAGGTTTTATGATGACAAGGGGTATGAGGTGTCACAGGGACTAAAATGAAAGAAGAAAATGGTCACTTTGGTCCCTAAACCGAAAATCAATATCTCTGAACCGAAGATCAATATCTCCAAATTCGTCCCAACGAAGTGTTGCTCGTCGTTAAGAATTGTGTCATCTTCCTGAATGAAGTTGTTATGTGGTTGCGGGAGAGTTATTGTTAGGTCCCTGACTGTGCATACTTACTATGAGTTAAGTCATAGGCAGTAAACACTTACTATCACTAAGGTCTCTGACAGTAAACACTTAGGGACAATGATTGCTATTCCATGAACACATAGCATTCCTAAAAATGTGACAGCACACGTTAAATATTAGCTAACAATTCACATAACATGTTTGACGTTATATCAGTGATTATTATAATAGCTAATATAAAAATAAATACTGAATCGAGTGGCTTAAGTTTCTGTTCTGCAATCATACTGCAGAAGTGCACATGCTCAAATAAATATAATAGGACAATATTTGTAAATAATCAATTGAAGTTTAGTTGAATATGTATTCTTGAAGCTAATAATCTTTCTTAAAAAATGAAATGGTATGATTTGAAGTTAACTTTGAGATTAAAAAGAAGAAACTAAGAAGGAATTCAAGATATACAAATACATAATTTGAAAAAATGTGATTCATAACCGGACCTGAAAGCCTGAAACAATTCTTCATATTGCTATAATTGATAAATTGATATAAAATAGGGTCATAGTAGGCCTACTTTGTGCCTGTAAGTTTTTACTGTCAGGGACCTTAGTCACAATAAGTGTTTACTGTCAGGGACGTAACTGATAGTAAGTATGCACAGTGAGGGACTTAACAACAAGTCTCTCGAAACCAGAAAACAGCTTCATCGAGGAAGATGACCCAGTTCTTGACGAAAAGCAACACTTCGTTGAGATGAGTTTGGGCATATTGATTTTCGGTTCAGGGATATTAATTTTCGGGGATATTGATTTTCAGTTCAGGGACCAA
>Ga0315913_1006123_pt1 | contig 14586 bp, 6 predicted proteins | sample MpolsnodulesMG_FD_207736 | JGI IMG/M metagenome (GOLD analysis project Ga0315913, IMG submission 207736) | Medicago polymorpha root nodule microbial communities from Los Angeles, California, United States - small nodules | ecosystem: Host-associated > Plants > Roots > Nodule | place: USA... | reverse complement strand
GACATTTTTTTTTCTTTTTTCTTTTCCAACAATATACAAGTTATTTAGCTTATAGTAAAATTTTGTGATAGAAAATGAAAGTATATAATTTAGATCATGGTTGTTTGTATCTTTGAAGTGCATGCAAATTGTATATTGATTTGAAACAAATTAAAACTGAACTCAATCAATACTTGTGAGTATATATTTTCAACATGCAGATGAATCTAGATTCATTTTGATATATAGATTATGTTTATGGGAGTTGAACATTTGAATTTTATGAAGCAAACCATATTAATTTGTCATTTTGATCTATAACTTAGAATCTTGAATTATTTTAAAGCTATTGTATGGTACACCAGCTATGATTTTGTCTATGTCACATGTTTTTAAAAAATATTTTTATTGATCGGGCATCTTATGACAATTTATAAGATTTGATTCATAATTTAAAAAATATGTCTTTTGATACACGATTTGCAATTTTATTCAATGACCGTGTTTTAGGCAATAGAATGAATTTTAAAAGGGATTTGTATATAATTTAAAGATTGTCTTATTTCTAGTGACATATAATTGTCAAATATTTTCTTCAAGTATACTATGACTATTTTGCTATTTTTAGCACTTTATTATATATATTAATTTGATCAACATCAATCTGATTATCTTCTTTTCAAATCAAATTTTACTTTGAAGCAGGCCTCACAAAAGGAAAACCAAAGCTTATTCCAATGGATGTTTGTGTATTTGCTGATTTCATCACTTTGTGCATTTGTTTAAGAAGACTATTTATAACACTGTGGAGTGATTCATGTGTACATATTATTATTTAAAAACAAGTGCATGGGATTTTTATATCATTCAAATTGCAAAATGGTGACACCTTAAAGTATATTATCAAGCATATGATATTATATATTAAAGGTAACCCTATTTTGCAGAAATTGAGGCTAACACGCTTTCAAATCCATGGAGCAACGAAATCAGCGGTATTACGAAGAGACATAGAAACTCAATGAAGATTACTACCTTTGTTAATTTGATCATAGTGGTTATATATATGTATTTACTTTAACATGTCACATTACCCTACCATTGGTCACATTCCAGCAACATGCATGTGGCGGTGACGTTACATTGTGCTTATTTTAGGTAGATAAGGACCAAATGCCACCTCATTCTTTCATTGTTGTAGAAGAATGTTTCAATTTAGTTTCCTTAATTGTCTAAAAGGAAATGTGTTCATTTTGTAGAATTAATTTCATATAGTAAAAATAAATATAAGTTGTTGTTGGTTGTGGATAAAGTATGAGGCTAGACTTGTCAACCTCATGCATCATCTTATTGGATGTTATGAAAAGCCCCTATTTTATGGGACGTGGAATCCATTCATTATTATTTGTGTGTGTATATATTAATCTTCCTTCTCTCTCTTTTTTCCCTTTCTCAACTTGACTATATTTTAGTATAGTAGAAAGTTCAATGAAAATCTGTATATAATGAAAATGTAATCCCTTTCAAAATAAAAAATGAAAATGCAATTAACTAAAGTGGACAAAGTTAAGGCTTTGTTTGTTTCTTTTTATTATCCTTAAGCAGACAATAGGACGATTTCACTTTATTTCCTGGCCAAATAACCGTCAGCAAAGGGTCATAGCCCACCCTTTTCCAAAGGGCAAAGGTGCCTTTATCAAATTTTATTTTTACTCAAAGTTTTTTTTCTTTTTTCTATTTTTCTTATGTTTTAGAAGGGGACAATCAAAATCAGCCTTATTAGAGCATGATGGGGATTGGCTTAGCTCAATCGAGATCAATGTGCACATGAGTCCCTCAAATTATAAAGGTGAGACCAGATGAAGAAATAATACTACTTTTTTTTAGGGTCATAAAATATAGAAAGGCAATTTGCAAGCATATCCCACCAAGAATTCTTTTGTCAGCAATCAGCATGCTCTTAAGGAATTGAATCTTCTGATTTGAAATTTCTTGCTCTAGACAAGTCTAGTGGCAGTAATTTGACCTTTAATCATATTTATCACAAGTCTAATTTGATACAACCCAAGTAGGGAGACCAACCCTACGAGTTAGGCTTGTATTTGGATAAACAACGTAACTAGACACTTACTATATAAGTGTTTATGCATGCATATTTTATATTAAAAATTGTATGGTACAAAATAGCACATACGTGGCAAATACACTTTGCATAACAAACTTGATTAAGCAAATGAATAAGTGGTTAGTGATCCTAGAATAAGGGAAACTAGGAAAAGAGAGAAATTTTCAAACAGAAAATATTTCTTGGATTATGTATAAATAGGACAGTGATCACCAATGATTGACGTGCATAAGTTTTTTAAAATTTCATTTCTCCATTTGATATTTTTTAGTAGGGATCAAAATCATCTTCATTTCTCAAAGAAACGGAAGAGGCCTCAATTGATAAGAAAGAAAGACACCGTAAAAAGTTTAGTGGGTCCCATGTATATTGATCTTAAGCACAAATAGTTAAGATCGTTATTCTTACTAGAGGGATTAAGGTCTTCTTCATTTTTCAAAAAAATAAAGAACTCCATTTGTGAGAGAGAAAGACGCATTAAAATGTTTAGTATGTCTCTTGTTTAATGGAATTTATACCATAGAGTAACGACCTGAAGTGTTTGTGCTTAGATTCTTCTTTTCCCTTCTAGTACTATTTTGTGTTTTCCTAACTAGATCATATACTAAAGGTATCTTTTGCATTATTTCTTTATTAAATCAATGCAAGCGCTCATTTTACATTTCACAAGCATAGATACCCTTACAATACTTGTACCTAAAAAAAAAAGATACCCTTACAATAATCTTCAATAGAAATGCCTAATTAAGTTTTGGATCTAAGTAGTGATACCCTTACAAGAATCTTTAATAGAAATGCCTTAAATCAATACAAGTACTCATTTTACCTTGCCAAGTAGTGATACCCTTACAAAGTTCTTCAATGGAAATGCGTTATTGAGTTTTGGATCTAATTATGATTTTTTATTTTATTTTATGGATTTCAACATTCAAGTAGAATGAGGTGTTGCAGAAGAACGGGTTCTTAACATTAAAAATTAATTTATCTACAAAAATAGTATTGGGATAACAAGTGGAACCTATTGTCGGATTGCAGAATATTGGAGGGCTGAAATGAAAAGTGGCTAAAGTTTGATAAAGTTCTTAAAACTGATGTGGTTGGTATCTTAGTACCCATCAGATAGCAAGTTAAGAACTTAAAGATATATCTACAATGTACAATGTGTATGCATTTGGACACATCTTCCAATGAGTTAGCTTTTCGTAGTGAAATTCAAGTCATGTTGTGAGAATTGATCTTAAGCCTAGCCTGACATGAGTATCCCTCATCTAATGAACTAGCTATTGAGAGTGAGATCTAATCCAGATTAATATGATAATATTTGGAGATGCTCTTGTTAAGAAAATAAATGCTCAATTACACGAGATTTGAAAAATGGTTGCCCGTCATTTTGTAGCTTAATTATTTCGGTTTGGTTGTGTCATAAGTAATAATACTCTAAATTCCCATGTTCATATGTATATGTGATATTCCCCTCCGGAATTAAAGGGGCAATTAATAGAAGAAAAATTGTCATGAACATTAGAAATCTTGCGTCAAGTATCTTTCAAACTTTTGTTTGCATTATTTCATAAAAACATATGTAATAAAAATTAACATTAAAAACTTTTTCCAAACCAAGTGCCTCGTCACACAACAGAAAAAGGAAAACAACACAACAGAGGGAGAAAAAATGGCAGTCACAATTTGATTTGCGCTTATGCATTAGTTCTAAATTTTGACCTATGTCACAACAGAATATTTATTCAGCAAACATAAATTGCATTGGCAACACGAAAATATTGTTAATTTTCGAAATGATAACAAATGTAGCATTATTATCCAGACGCAAACAGCTTCAATTCCCTCCTTCGGTCTTCCTTTTCCACCACTCCAGAAACTTAGCCTCAGAAGCCAATGTGTCTACCCTGTAAAGTTGAAGTGCATGATTTGCGATTTCATGTCCATATGTCCACCCAAATACACCTCCAGCTAAAAAGGACAGACCAGCACCTGTTGAATAGTAAAACAATAACATTTAGTGAAAAAGATTAACAAAAGTACATGAAATATTTTCGTACGGCTAGCATCACAAAGCCTACATTAAACTTCAGGTAGAAGTATTATAAACTATGAAGAGTCAAAAACATTTATGCCTTCATACGATGATGACGTTTATGCATAGTAAAAGGGTTTTAATAGTGTGAAAAGTAACAGAGTACCATGTAAACTCCTTGAATATTTCCATGCAAAACTTGCGGTGAATAACGCTCCCAAAGCACTTCCTGCGAGACCATATTGCACTGCTTCTCTAGCAGTTTTAAGCTGAAATGGGAAAAGGATGTTACCCAAGCAGCACTTCAGATAACAGTTAATTTAAATTTAAAGCAAAAGTACAAGATCAACAATGGTCAATTTATTTATATTTTTAAAAGAGGAAAAGACAAAAGGATGGAGAAAAGGATATCTTCAAATTTGTAGCCACAAACGGCTATTGAGAAAGATAGGAGGTATCAATTTAGCTATGCGATCATTTGCCATTATTAAGATACTAAGCTCCAAATATGAATAATCACATGAAACAAAAAAAATATGGTTGTCAATTTTAATTTTTGTTTAATTTTTCTCAATTGGAAAGAGTTGGGATGTTTCCAGGCAAAAATGCCAATCACCGTTGGAACCGAAAACATGTCCAGTTTATTGATCATTTGTAATAGAATTAGGAATCACAATCAGCACTATATAGCTAATGATGTCATGTCTAGTGAGTGATAGAGCCGCAACTACTGTGAAGAGTGACAACGCAGTCAAATAGATAAGATTTCCCTATAACTATATATGTGCACTATGAGCAACTTGGATCACGTATTTTCTTTATCTTAGTTCTAGACGTGCTTACTGAACATATAAAAAAGACCACCACGATGCACACTCATGGTGACATGGTTTTAATAAGAGAAGGTTTTAGAGAAAAATAAATAAATGGAAAGTTAGAAATATGGAGATAAATCTTAGACATATATGGCTTCCACCCAAGTAAGAGTAAACTAAAGTATGTTGAATTAAAATTTAGCAAAGAAACAAAAATCATATATTAGGGATGAAAATTGAAGAACATATAATACAATAAGTCGTGTTTTAAGTAAATTAAGTCCATCACCCAAAATGATGGAGAGATAGATGGAAATGTTACCATTATATTCAAGCGAAGTAGATGAAAGGAAGGATTGTTTCATGTGTGATGCATAGGAATACAATTATTAAAGAAAATACTGGGACAGCTACCACTATAGGAAAGCCGCTAAATAGTAAATTATTGTCTTAGATGGTTTAAACATGTAAAAAAAGGACCAGTGCAAGCACCAGTGTGGAGGGTTGATCAGATGAAAAATAGTCCATTAGTTAAAAATAGATGGAGATCAATAAAAAGTTGTGCATCAAATAATCAAGAAAGATTTTGCGGTTAGCAGTCCAGCTTTAAGCTTAATACATGATAATGAATTATAGTGTTGTCTGATTCATACACATGATAAACAATTTGTGGTTGTTGGTGTCATTTTTGTTATCTTGTAATGATGACATTAAAACCAATGTATGTCAGTGAAACATACAAATGAAGGAAAGAGAAAATATCCATGATGATATCTAAATGATGTTCTGATGATGGAAGGAACTCTTAATGGTAAAAGAAAAAAAAAATCTGAAAATCAAAATTAATGCCCAACTCAAATTGAGTAATTACAACTACAGCATCTAAATATCTCCAAGGAAGTCAGAATTTACTGACTCTGCATTTGTACAGTGGTCCATTTATTTAAGTTTAGGAATGTAATTTTATGATACAACTTTGTTTTAAAGATTTTTCAAGAGCTCTTAATTCTAATTTCTAAGAAAAGCAGTGGAACAGTTCTTTCGTGGCTTTTCGTTTCTGTCCCACACACTTACATAATCGCTGTAATTCTTTTGAACATACATTTTAATTAAAAAGTAGCTTTTCCCTTCAAAAAAGGGCAACCAAACAAGTGGATTCTATCTAAAAGTGCCACTTGCATCTATTGGGAGTCATTCCACATAACAAGTCGTCAAAGACCTGTCTAAGCCGTGACTGTGACTTAATGTTTAATCATGCAAAAAACACTGAAAAAGAATGAATGATACAAAACCAACTTAAGAGACATCACCATAGTTGACCCGAAAAATAAATGAAAAGCAAAAATAACACACAATAGCATTTTATTTTACATAGGTGTGATGTCTATTTCATCAATCCAGGGGAGCAGAAAAGCTTGTACAAGGAATTTTATTCTATATAAATAGATTTACCAGACATTTTATTTTAGGCATCACATATACCATAAGCAAGAAGAAATAGTAGCTTTCATCTCTTAGAGTAACTAAACTAATCAAAATCAAACAACTTGGGGAATGAACCAGGATTGATGGAGCTTCCAACTAATAGTGCAAAGTGCAAACATGCATCTTAAACTACTTCAGGCTACTGTTCTTTCGTTGGTCTCACTAATTTTGTGACAAAGTTCAAGGACGTTTTTGTAATCACACTTGAGAAATCCGACATAAGGAAACATAAAGAAGCAGCACACCAAGTGTATAAATTTCAAACTAGAGCTAACCAAGCAATCTTGGGAATTCATGAAGGAAAGGAAGCATCAGTTTTTCAAAAAAGTAATCCATCCTGGTATAATCTAGAACAATATATAGAAGGAAACAAGATTTCTCTCAATTCCCAGTAACTCAACTGAACATATGCAAATACTACCTCGGCAGCAAGACGTCGAACACATGAGAGTCTAGCTAAGTACCTAAGCAGCATATACTAAAAATCTTAGACTAACCAAGCACACATGAGATAACCTTCCTTCCAATCAAACTAACGACAGTAGTAACAATACAGCATAAATGCTATACAAAAAGTGAAAGAATGATTACCACGGGTCCATGAACAGGATCAGAAGCAATGAACTCCTCAACATCAGAATTAGACCATGAAGTGAGGGGTTTATCACGCTTGGTGAAGTTGGAATAATTGCTCATAAAGGAAAATCTCTCGCACCAAAACTCTTTGTAACCTTCCCAGAATGATTGGGAAGACGAATCTTGTGCCATCACCTTCACTTGTTTCACTCTGCAGTAACCAATTAAATCCAATCCCATCGTCTATTAATCCGAATAAATACATCTATTTTCATGTTTTGAATAAAAGCATTCAGATAAATTGGATGAATCATAGGTTCAATTAAGAAAAGTGGGAATACAAATTACAAACAAAGTAAAGAATGAAGCTAAGAGGATTTACCGATCAGTAGCGACGTGAGAGAACGTGTTTTGCAAATCCTGCGAGCGATGGATGGAGTTATGCTGTAATGAGAGAGAATAGTGACAAAAGAAAATCAAGTATTGACCGGCCTGTTAAAAAAAACCCGGGTTTCTGGTTTTTACTGGTTCACACCGGTTCATTTACACATCCGATCCACTAACCAGCGCTGACTCAGGTTATTTTTTGCATTTGACATTTCATAGAGATGTATTAAGAAAGTATGATAAAATAAAGACTACATAAAATAATTTACAAAATTATCATTATTAACTATTGATTTATTTGGGCTCAGCCTTCTTCTTGTACTAAAAAAAACCTATTGAGTTTTTTTTATTATCTTCAATATAAAGTTATTTGTACAATATTGTGTGTGTCTAGTTCTTGTTTGGGGTCATGATTACAAGAAAATCAATTGTAATAAAAAAATAAACTTGTTGATGTCAAGGATGGTGTATGTTTTGGATTTGAATGAAGGTCCAATCCTTTAAGCCTCTGAAGGCCAGATTCATCTAAGATTTCTTCATAAACACACTTTCACATGTCTTCTCAAACTGTAGTGTTTCCCCCTGCATTCATTGTCTCAACAGATATAAGTAGACAATAGGTGTGAGATCTGGTGTGACATTGTCCCAACAACGATACATTATCATTCTCCTAGGACTTTTTCTTCGATCATAAATATGGTTGCCAAGGCTCGGTGAAAGGTACACATTTTATATTTAAATACCTTCTTTTTACTCCCTTTCATTCTAACACTAACTTGAGCATCAGAAAACTTGTTGGTACCACAGCGACAAAGCATTGTTCAACTTGTTCAAAAAACTTGGCCACCCTCTTTGAATCCTTGGGGTTGTATGTGGGACCTTTGTCACACTCGAGGACTAACTGATGCTCTGTCCCAGATTCAAGTACATCAAAAGTTCAAAATTGCTTGAGAATTGATGCAAATGGTAGTTTCTAAATAACACACTCTACTCAACCTAGCGAGGTACCTTTTACTAAGGACAAAATTATGAGGGCTCACACAAAGCCCAAAGCGAACAATATCTCGAAAACACAATAATGCGGACTTAAGGTCCTAACTTTGGCGCACAAGGTAGGGGTCAAACTTATGGCACGCTCGAGGAGTGGTTGGCCATTTATCCCTTTAGACTCGAATGGTGAGCTACTATTTTGATACACAAAAAATTCTCATGTTGTTAGGAAATCGAGGCAAATGCTAGATTATAAACAACATACACACTCCTTAACCCAACAAAACAGATTTTACATAGAAAAAATTGTGATGACTCGCACAAACCCCAAAACAGATATTACGTCAAAAAAAATACAGTGTTGTGAACTTGAGGTCGGAACAAACAATATCTTCAAACTCGCCCTTATACTCAAATTATCGCCACGTGAAAGTTCTTCGTACTAACTCTTAAGACATGGTGTTTATTCATTGCTTAAGTGAATGAAATGTTTGTATCAAATGATTAATTAAGTATGACGCCTTGTTAACCGAAATCGATGTGTGTGTTTGGCTTTAGTATCCTCTTGTTCTTTCTTCTTCTCTTTTAGGCGATGTTATGTAGTTGAAACAATGAGAGAGTGGTACTATGGTATTCACTCAACTACCCATATTAAATATTTTTAATTAAATGAAAATATTGTTAAATATTTTGGATTTAAACATCAAACACTAAGTGCTTAACTTCTACTTACAATAGTGACAAAAAGTTTGGAGCATATTATTTTTGTGATCAAAGGAGTGGTTTCTTTGTTTTCTTTTTTTTTGTCTTTCTTACTTTTTGGTAAAAAAAATATGAAACCTTCTATTTCTTTTGAAAAATTGACAAATCCAACTCATGAACATTCATAATGCACATCCATAAAATCTAGAGGATTTTTTTTTACTACAATTGATTTTTTGTCAACTCGTGTCACGTTTTAGGTCTGTCTATTATATATTAAAATAAAAGTAATTTTGATATAAACAATTTGAAGATTATTATTTAAAGATTTTTATGGAAAACCATTTAAGTTGAAAACTATACACATTTCTAAATAAGTTTTCATTAATAGAGTTGTTTTCTTTTAATAATTTTCATTTATACAGTTCTTTTGACAAAATATAAACACCTCAAATTATATTTCTCTCGTTTTTCCATTAAAATTGTTTTCTTCATTTCGTCTTCAAAACTCAAAAAATAATTAAAATGGCTATTTTATTTTCAACATAAAAATATTTTTTTAATGAAGTAATTAAATTCAAATGACTCGAATTCAATTTTTTGGGTGGAAATCAAGTTTTTATATTTTGGTGGGAAAAAAAACTTTAAATTGAATAATCGAGTCTTCATTTTTTTTCACATGACAAATATCGAGTCTTCAGTTTTCGCGGTTCACAGCAACAAAAAGAGTGAAATTCAATTCATGCCCAAAAGGATCACGATCTTCTGTAACTGTGTTCATCAGCAATGGCGTTTTCTTCAGCATTCCATGAACGACTCGAACAAATGGACCGCACTCGAATTCAACGTCTCTCCTTACTTCAGGTTCACTTCAATTCATCTCCACTTCCTTTCAGTTCTGATTTCAGCATCCAATTTTAACATCCCCACATCAATTTTCAGGCCGAGAAAGAATTGCAAGCGCACAAATCTCGTATTCTAGCTTCAAAGCTTGCAAATATCGGAGCCATGGAACAACGGTGCTTGCTGTTTGATCGAAAAATTGCATCGCAGAATTTCAACATTTTGTCTCTTAAGTCTCAAATTGAGAACCTCGAAGCGAAATATGATTCACTTTGGCAAGAATTTAGGTCATTGCAGAATGAGGTGGAGGAGATTGAAGAATTGCACAAAATGAGAGATAGATTTTATGAAGTAAAGAAGATGGAAATGAAGGAATTCAAGGAGATGGCGGAGAAGTTTGTGGTGAAATGTGAATTTGAAGTTCAGTGTTTGAGGAATGGAGTCAATGAGGTAACGGGAAAATCAATAGCTTCATACAATTTTCTGTTTCATTTCGTTTAGAAAGTTAAACAAACAATAATCATGTTTTTCAGGCAGCTAGAAATTAAGCTTAATTTATATTATATAACGACATATGTAGCACCGACACTCTATATTGAAGGCGTGCTCGAGTGTTTGATACGCATAGTGTGTTTGACTTGACGCCAACCGACACCGACACACTTGTGGTTACATACAATCATTTATATTTTCTTAAATCATTATTAATACTATGTGTCAGTGTCAGTGTCATATCCAATGCATGCGTATGTATCGGTGCTTCATATAATACTATTTATAGCAGCTGCGTATTTATGTGCATATGTCAATGATTAAAATTTTAAAGTAAAACAGAAATTAACATGTATGTTTATGGTATGCTATATATCTGCTTCTGTTGATCATGGTTCTGCATTCCTAGCTATCAATTTGTACGAAATTAATAGTAACAATGTTAGATTATGATCAATCTGGTGGATTGTTGTTAATTGTTTGAAAGTGGTTCTGTTTCTGATTTTCAGCTGAGGTCCTCTTTCATGGATCTTAAAAGCAACAAAAGGAACTCGTGTAATTCTGAGATAGCTGATGCTGAAACGAGGAGGTTGAGACTCTTGGCTGAGAAGGAAAATGTATGTAGAAATGTCGAATCTAACCACCAAATAAAAGCGCAGTTGCAAAAGCAACTTCAGAGTATTACGTGACACAAGCAAGCTCAAGATAATGGAATGGGGTTGAACACTACCTAGCTGGAGTAACTTTGCTAAAGACATGTCCCTCTTCGCATATCTCTTTAGACCTTAGAAACCTGCCACCTTCAACTGGTTTAGCTTGCACTTCATTGATAGTTTTTTAGGATATGTACTTTGGATTGATGATATAGAGTAGAATGATGTTGATTGGGATAAACTATGATAACCCCCCTCTTTTACAATCTAACATAGTTCATTCCACTTCATTCTACCCTATACCACAAATGCAAAGATACAAACAATTTCAGCTTTCCAGGGTGCAGCCATTCATCCATTAGTATTGTTAGTATTAGTATGAAAAAATGGATTATTCTGATGAGATGTGCTCAATCAGGGGAGAGACAAACTGTATCAGCTATCTCTGCGAGAAAAGGTCAAGCAAAAAAACTCTGATCATGGTTTGCACAGATTTTTTTTGTAATTGTAAAAGGGTTTGCACAGATTGTTAATTGTGCATGGCATAAACGTGTTTGCCATTAGGTAACAGAATTGTTAATTGTGCATGACATAACAATGTTTAGGATTAGATATACAATATGGTTTCCGGTGTGCCAGAGTATCGAACCTAGGTCATCAAAGTTGAAGAGTGAATTTTCAACCAAGTTAGGATTATGGAGACTGACTTTGATTTCTAGGCTATACATTATGATTACAGCCCTAGTAATGTTCACTTGATGAAAGTTTTCATACATTAGATGATTTTACGGGATTTGAACTTTCACCAAACTCTTGGAACTTCTAGATTGAAATTTTATTCTAGCTTAAATTTCTACGTATCTATGTCGAGATAAGAAATTTTTTAATGACTATTATTGTAGTACTTATTTCTATCTCAATTTGTTGGATCGTATTTTTGGGCAGTTTGAAATATCATGCTATATATCTTCGCGCATCCTTACTAATAATGCAAGATCACCATATGTCCTTTCGAATGCATACTTACCAACTATTATCCTATTATTTGTTCTGCTGTTTTCTTGCTATGACAATCTCGACTTTGTTAGATGAAACTAGAAACCAAAAACATTGCATCTAAAGCCTAAAGATTGTATTTCTAAAGAAAGAATCACCTCCTTAGTGATTGCATGAGTAAACTATCTTCGCTGACTCAATGTTGCCAAAATAACAATGTTTATGATGGTGCTGTAATATTACCGCGTGCATACTGCCTATTTTTTTGGGTTTTCAACAGATTTCTCCCAAAGAAGATAATTGAGACACTCTGATAATTGCTTCCTGCATTTAAACAGAATAAGCACAAACAAACTTTCCTATGATTTCACATTATGATGATTACCTAAATATATTTTTGGACTGACTACAATTTTGTGTGCAATGAAAAATAGGCGTGCTTAGTAGCTTCCACCAAACAATGCATCTTAGCAATCAAAGAAGCTAAAATTTCACATAAGACCGAAAATTGTGCCATTTGCTACACGAGTTCTTCCAACCAAATTAGTACATGCATTTATAACAGATTAGACAATTATTTTATCAAAAAATGTTTATTTATACTGTAGGCTATGCTATTATAAAGATCACATGTAGTTAGACCTTTATTTTATGAGCTAAGAATTCATCAAGAGAAACAATAAACCAAACTAAATTATTTGAGAAGGGAACATATCAACCAGAATATATGACTGTCACTATCAGCTTTATTATGCTAGGGTAAACAACATACAAATCAAAGGAACTATATCCATGTCGAAGTGGAGGTAATGCTAACAAAAAAAATGGGGGTAATCAACATACAGAAAACAAAAGGAACGATATCTATGTCTGGTAACAGTAACAAACAAACCACATGCAACAATGGCCTTAATGAAAATAAGGTCAAAAAATTCGCCACAACTTGTGAATTTGGTTTAGCTTCTCGTATGTAACATGTGCTTTAAATTGCTAAACCAATGCATCATGTCCTACGACGACTAAGCAACACCTGAAACAACAATCAGCACACATAATTAATAATGTTGCACAGAAACATACAAATCAGGGACATACATCAACAATGAAATCAAATACAATTTCCTCCATAGAAAGCATTCTCTATAGTGATCATGCACAGAAAAATAACACCCAGTAATTCAGAAAAGTATTCTCTTTGTCTATTCAATAGGATGATGCTTACATAAATTCTGGTTTAGATTAGCTGTCATTTACCAACATTAATAAACGGAATTATAAAGCCGGACTTCACTTGGTTGGTAATCCATATTCCATTCCATCATACAATACAAAATGTGCTACACACTTGATTCATTGATTCTACTTTCATCGCATAACTCGAGAGATCTTGATAAATATGTAGCAAATATACACACAACTTTGGATGTAATTAACTACTTTGATAAGGACATTTAATAAATAGTTTCTAAACCCACAAAAACATAGTATTATCACACAAGAAATCAAATTGGTTCATAATTGTTTGTTTTGAGTCTCTTTTCTCAAATACATAGAACATGCTTGAGTTCACCAATTAAGCTTAACATTTTGCGAAATAAGAAAGCTTTACAAACATGCTTGAGTTCACCAATTAAGCTTTACAATAATGTCTCTGAATCTCTATGCTAACCTTCTGATTTATGCACAAACATATTAATATTATAGTTAATTATTGAAATTCATTTTCTCATGTTCAAGAACTCGATACAGAACCAAACGAAGTTTGTCTTAAAGATAAATTGAAGCATAGTTTTTTCGAACTCATAGAAACACAACAAATTAGATACATATACACATGAAAATTTTTAGTAAAATTTTCTAGTATATTTTGGTATCGAAATTAATTCTCAGAACATCACATAATGAAATTGAAGATTAACTTTATTCTTAAGCGATGAAACACACAGAATTAAGGACATATACTACCAGTATTCATCAACAAATGAAATGGAAAACTTTCTACATAATTCAATTGAAATAAATTCTTGTGATATTCCAAAAACTCAATACCTATAAATCTTGAAAGTTGAAACCCTGGTAATAGTAAAAATCCAAGGCATGTATAAAAATGAATTGAGGAACATATATAGATTGCATGCATACGATAAGATACTAACTACGCAGACAAATACATTCGATACCAACACCATTTTCTTTCTTTAGGAGTCTTTATTTATATTCACATGTGCAAAAATAAATAAATCAAAAAAAGAAAGAAAGGAAGCATACCAGTGTAAAGATTTGGGAAATGACTAGGGCGACAGTGATGCCCCTGAGGAACGTCTTCTCTCTATCTTGCTGCGGTGGAACCTGGTTCGGTTGCTGCGCTTCTTCTTCCTGATCAGCAGATGGTACTTCTTCTTTCTTAGCAGCAGATGATGCTTCTTCTTTCTTAGCAGCAGATGGTACTTCTTCTTTCTTAGCAGCAGATGGTTCTTCTTCTTCCTTAGCAGCAGATGGTGCTTGGTC
>Ga0315913_1006121_pt1 | contig 14589 bp, 10 predicted proteins | sample MpolsnodulesMG_FD_207736 | JGI IMG/M metagenome (GOLD analysis project Ga0315913, IMG submission 207736) | Medicago polymorpha root nodule microbial communities from Los Angeles, California, United States - small nodules | ecosystem: Host-associated > Plants > Roots > Nodule | place: USA... | reverse complement strand
ATCGTTCGCCCCAATGATATTGTATTTAAATAATAATGGTGGATGTCATTTAATATAAAAATAATAATGAGTTAATCCATAATTTCCATAAAATAAAAATAACACTAATGGTGGATGCTATTTAATATCTGTTGTGGAAAAGATATATAGAACAAACCCGATTGAAATATTAGCTAAAAGAAAGTGAGAGTGTATCCATTGTAAGATTTATCTTTATTCAGTTGCTTATTATAACAAAAGTCTTTGGCAGCAGAGTTGGTAGAATTGGATTGAATGGCTGAAACGTTCACGGTATGAACCTCATATTTCTCATTCCAAAAAAATTTCATAATTTTCAGATAACAAGGACATGTGGTGGTCTAGCATTGGCGTGTTGACTTCACATAATCCTGTGACACGTGGTGGCTTAGGTGTGGTGTGTCCGCTGTCGCAGTATGTGGCAGTTTGAAAGGATATCTCACCATTTCAAATTGCGTGACAATATTTAAGTGAAAATAAAATAAAATGTAGAAATTAGGGCATTTAGGTATACTAGACTTAATTGCCAAATAATAATGGTGACAATTCTTACTTACATTTACATTGAACATAAAAGGTGTTAGGAAACATGGCATCCATGGATGAAGGAGAGAAAAGCTTATGAAAGTGTATTATTGATAGTAAAATGTGATATTACAAAATGAGGAAGTTATCCCACTAATGGGGTTATTACAAGTATATATACTACTACAAACTAGTATCTCTAATAAAAGGTTCTGAGCAAATATGAACCTTCAAAAACTGAAGTAGAGGTTGGCGATCACAGCCAAATTTGGTGGAATGAAAGTTGTATGTGATGTGATTCACCCGCATAGATTGGTGATGTTTAAGACTTGAGAACTGATACAGTCTAATCACAGTAGAATTTCATTTTCAAGAATGCCACTTACTATGTTGTTAGAGTGAAGTGTCTAAAAATAATTTGGGTTTTCAATGTTAATTGAAACTCTGCATCAAGACAAATAGACTACAGAAAACACATGATCTAATTCAGCAGAAAGACTCATAAATCAACAAAGAAGCCTGAGTTATATCCCTACAAGCCAATGAGTCTTCACATCTGTTTACTTTTTTGAAAATGATAAGCCACTCTTCAAGCAATCAATCACAACCTTGAAATCCATTTGGAGCTCCACAAATCAAATACCCTGCTCTTCAGCTAACCTCAATCCTTCCAAAGCACCATAAAGCTCGACTGTATTGGCAGACGATACCCCCAACAAATTTGGAAAAGCCACGAATCCAATGATCATCTTTCCTGCACAAAAGTATTCCACACCACACTAAGAGTAAGACTCATGGTTAAATACACTGTTATAATTTCAAGTCACTCAGCCACAGAGCAGAGTCCACTTTATGACCTAAATTATCTACTTTTCAATGTACTCCTATAAAGTTACTCATAGTAACTCGTTATTTTATGCATGTCACATTCTAACCTCAAACGTAACGTACAGTACAATACATTTCATTTTCTTGTCCTTCTGTGTTTAATTAGCTCATTAGTCATTATAAAGAAATGAGCATTCATAATAGCAAAAAACTTTGATTCATCTTTAACTATGATGTTTTTTTTTTAAAGAGCAAAGATAATTTCATTAAAACAAAAGCGCATGGTTTGTCAACAAAACTGATACAGCGTACAACAGAACTTTAATGTTCCCCTTCCAACCAAACGCATGTACTGTATAATAACAACCTGGAGGTGGCATTTAGATTTGTGCCCCATGCTCATCTACCGTAATAAAAGCAACTAGGGTACGAGAAGGTGAGTAGTACCACGAGGTTACTGGCGTGCGTTTATGTCTTTAAGTTGTCAGTTGTCGGTTGCTCATCTGCCGTAATAAAAACAACAATGCCACGAGGTTACTGGCGTGCGTTTAAACATTACGAAATTAAATTCTCGCTCATTGGTTAGAAATATTGTTTCCATCGTCTCAAAAGAACCGAGTCATTTATAAAAAAAATAAAAATATAGTTTGTATATTTCACTTTTCAATGCAATATTAATTATTTTTTTCAATCAAAACCCTAATTAATACTAATTTTATTATTCACAGCGGCGAAGCTAGTAAATTTTTTACGAGGGGGCCAATATAAAGAAGAAATAAAAAATATTTTACAAACTTATATATTTGACACTAAACTAAATAGATTATCAATTTTTGTTAATATAATATCTCTTTAAACCAACAAAATTGTTTGGAGTAGCCAAATAATATATTCATGGGTAGCTATATATTAATCTTATGCTAGTTATTCAAGATTTTTTTTTCTCTTGGGGTAGCCAATGCTACCCCATCCCTTTGAAGCCCTTCACCCCTGGTTATTCATAATTCAATATATTTTATTTTGCTTTCATGATAATGGAGAATACACCAATACTTGACAAAGCATTCAACATCATTTATCTATTTCTTTCACTTATACAATTTTTTTGTTAATATTTGTGAAATAAACAAAATGCTCTATTATTATGGTACGGAGAGGAGTATCTTTCTAATATTAACACTCTTCTGAGATGAAATATACGTGAGACTCGTCACTTTATGTACGATCCATTTTCAAAGTATGAGACCATATGAGTTCATCCAATAAGAGAGAGACTATTTGAAAAGTGTTAGAAAGACAATGTCCATAAGGCTTTCATGGTTTTGCTAACGAGTACCTCTGGTCACTTTTTAAATATTCTAAATTAAGAAAAAATTCATTAAAAAATTCAAATATTTCAATTTCTAATGCATTAAATACACAAATTTTTAAGGTCATTAAGATTGTCTTGGAAGCACTCGTTAGCATTTTTATTTATTTAAATGCTACTAAAATTAAGATGATACAATTACAAAGATCATAAGTTAGGATAAACCCATCCACAATTTGAGATTAGTACTGATTCTCAGCATTTTTTTATTTTTTAAATGCCACCATTTGTCTCATCCTTGATTCTCAGCACCACTTGGACTTCCTCCAAGGTGACAATGTCTTATTTAAGCATGGTAACCTTAAAGTGTTCAAATGATGTACACAATTTTAGTAGGGTGTTGCCTTCATCCTCGATTTTCACTTTAATATTGTTTACTAAATCATCAAGGATTTTGTTGAACTTTGTCAATCGCTATGTGATGGCTTTTGACTCCACCATCTTAATTGAGGAGAGTTTTTTATTTTGGAATTTTCTACGAGTCTTTGTGGAAGTGATTTGGTACAACGACTCCAACTTTGACCACATCTTCACTGCTCTTATCTCTTTCGCAACTTCTCTCAACTTTATCCCCAAAGCACAAGACAATAACATTTCTACCCTTATCCACCATCTCAATCTTGTCCGCTTGTGACACGCTGAGCGACAACACAATCTCACCCAGGGGCAGAGCTACAGCAAGCATTGTACTGGCATGTGCCTGCACTATAATTTTCATTTTAGCATATAAGGGTATTGTGTTATGCCAACTAACTACCGCCATTATATGAGTATTAGAGAATACCTATCGTATATCAAATCTAGTCCAAATACTTTTTCTTGAGGAATCTATTACAATTGCTTAATATCTCATTTATTAATATATTGATCAATTAATCATAATATATATTTGTAATAAAAAATTGTTTCAAATTGAATGCTCTTTTCAATGCAATCTTAATTACTTCGTCTGTTCTAAAATGACTGATCTAATTGAATGTTCCAGATATATCAGTCAATACACGGTTTTGATCTTTAATAATTATAATTATCTATTAGCAAAAATTATAGAAAAAGTTAATATTTTGAAAATACTCATTACAACAAATCTAACATCTTATAGACAAATATTTGTCTTTACATATTAGTAGGAAAATAGAGTCAACGTATGTTATGTGAATATTATATATATCAAACAAGGCTGGTCATTTTAGGACCGAAGGAATACTTTTTATGATTGTACACTAATACTTGCATTATTCTCAAGTCAATAATTTTCACTTTGTATTTCTTATGAAAATTTTAATACATCAATACTTGATAAGAGTAATTTTGTAAAAGTATTATTATATCTCTTTCATTTGTATATTATGGTAAGTTGTTTATTTTACTTTCAAATTGCCTTTTTGTGTTAGTAAAAAGGTTCATTTGGTCCTTTAAATCATAAAATATATGCAATATTACCCACTTTTAATTAAACTCGATTAAAAAAACGTTATGTGAACATTTATTGTTAAGTTAGTAGGTCCAAATTCATCGCTCTCAATCTTAGTTTAAAACAAAATCGATTAACTGGTTGATTATAATATTATTAATAATATATTTATTTGTAAAATTATGTTTGAATTGGGAAACAATAGGATGAAAATGTATGTAAGTAATCATGTCTGGTCTTTTTAAATCTTCAACCTCAATGTTAAATAGTCCCATTAAACACCTTTTAACAAAGTTAGATGAAAAAATATATCAAATTGTTACAAAAAACTAAAAAATAAAGAACTAATAACTTGTTCACTTTTACTTACATAAATGAGCAATTTAAAACTAAAAAACTAAAATGACTAATTACAAACATTAATCTTAAAGGGTTTCATGATGCATTTGGCCTGATAAAAACAATGATTACATGTGCTTTGAGATTGAGAAATGATATTTGTACAACTATTATTTTTTTATTCTCTTTTTTTTTTATCTCTATTGTTTTTGACCAATAAATAGAGAGAAAAATTAAGTTGTCCCAAAAGTTATCTCAAATGGTTATTCAAATATCACTTTTCTTTGAGATATGTATAAGACAAAATTATATTTATATAACAATTTTATAACAATTTTCTCTCTCATATTCATATTATGTTTTTATTTTCTCTCTCTCTATTGATTTGGTTGTCATTACCTATTTTTCTTTGTAATTTTATGGTTGCCCCAAAAGTTATCACACAAATATTTGTTCAAATAACACACCTCTAGTGTAAACATACACATATATGTGATGATGTAAGCATATCACATGAATGCACGTGAATGATGAATTACTCCCTCTGTTTCAAATTATAAGCAAATTTAACTTTTTAAGTTCATTCAATTAATAATGTATATAGTCCATAATATGAACTCATACATCATCATTAATTGAATGAACCTAAAATGTCAAATTGGCTTATAATTAAGAACGGATGGAGTATTATTTTTAAATTGCCCTTGTAGTTGAACAAAATTACATCAATGCCATCAAGTGAATGATTGCATTTTTGAGCGGGAACGTTGAGCTAATAATGTTCTTCAATCATTGTCTTTGTCTTTTCCAAATCAACAACATTGTTTTTCCAAGGAAAAGCCTTTACAGTGTAATGTAACTCGATTTCTCAAAATCCTAACCCTAATGGAATCCATAGGCGTTCTCCTTGTAGGTCAAGTAATCCCATACTTAGAACAAGAACTCAGCAAACGCTACAATCTCTTCCGCATTTGGGATTACCCACAAAAATCACAATTCTTAATTCAACACGGCACGTCGATCCGTGCGGTGGTCGGAAGATCAACCGCTGGGGCCGATTCCGAACTCATTGATGCATTGCCGAAGCTGGAAATAATTTCGAGCAACAGTGTTGGTGTTGATAAGATCGATGTTAAGAAATGTAAGGAAAGAGGGATTGGTGTGACCATTACTCCTGATGTTTCGACAGATGAAGTTGCTGATTTGACTATTGGTTTGATTCTTTCACTTCTTAGGAGGATTTGTGAATGTGATCGATTTGTTAGAAATTGGAATTGGAAGCGTGGTAACTACAATTTGACCTCTAAGGTAAAACCCTATTAACCAAGTAAATCTAACTCACAAGTATGAGTTAACCTTTCTACATAGGAAAAATGATTGGAATTGTATACAAACTCAGTTGAACTTATATGATACTATGATATGAATTCAATCATAAGTACATCCCAGAAACCGGCCTAGTTGTGCCACTTGGTTTCTAAATATTTTTGCTTATATGTCATTTGTTTTTACTTAAAAATGTCATGTTTTTATTCATCATATATCTTGCAATTCATAATAAAGATTTACTTAACGATTCGGAAAATAGGTCTTCCGATTCACATTTCGAATCTCGATTTGATAATCTTGGTGCCCACCCTACAACCAAAAACCTGATCTATTGTTCACCCCTTTTTGGCGATCGTCCAATGACCTCCAGTATATGCTTACTGTCTAGTGATCCATTCACCCATGAAGCATCACTGCACTCTGCACAAACTTGTCCCTGCGATGTTGCTCTTGTCACCTATAGGTTCTTTTAATATTATTTTTATATTTGGTAAACATACTGAGGCTACAAAAGATCTACTAGTTTGCGCAGACTCTCGATTTTAACAAACCAACTATTTAATTGCTTCTGTTAGTCAATTCATAAGCTTTCAGAAAACAGTGAAAAATATTTAAAATTGGACACAATGATCCATCAACATGTCCTAAGATTTGCAAAGCTTCGTCATTTTTTCCTTCTGAAAAGGCAAGCTTAATCATTTTCCAACAAGAAATTAATTATTTTTTTCATCTGGTATTTTCCTTGCAGTTCTCTGGGAAAACCGTTGGCATTGTTGGGCTGGGAAGGATTGGCACAGCAATTGCCAAGAGAGCTGAAGGTTTTAATTGTTCAATATGTTACTATTCTAGAACTCAAAAGCAGGAGTCAAAATACAAGTACTATCCAAATGTTGTTGAGTTAGCATCCAACTGCGACATACTAGTTGTTGCTTGCTCTCTTACAGAGGAAACCCGTCACATCATCAACCGGGAGGTCATCAATACACTTGGTCCGAAGGGTTTCCTAATTAACATTGGTCGAGGTAAGCATGTTGATGAGCCAGAGCTGGTCTCTGCATTGCTTGAAGGTCGTTTGGGTGGAGCCGGACTTGATGTTTTTGAAAACGAGCCTCATGTTCCTGAAGAGCTGCTTTCGCTAGAAAATGTTGTGTTGCTGCCTCACGTTGGAAGCAGCACGGTAGAAACTCGAACTGCCATGGCTGACCTTGTTCTTGGAAACTTGGAGGCCCATTTCCTCGGAAAGCCACTATTAACTCCCTTTGTTTAATTTACATGCCTCTATTAAACTATCTACCTAAGATCGATTGGTCATTGACATAGAAAATTTGATGGAATGGCCTCCATTTACATCATCAACTAATGATTTTTGTGATGTGAAATTGATGATTGTGAGAGTGTTAGGATTATAGAATAAAGGTCTTTAAATAGCGCCTTGATTTTGTAGAGATTAGATTCTCTCTTATTCTATTTTAGTTCTTAAATCAAGTGTTCTTTCTTTCGAATTCAATTCTTGGCTAGAGAGCTTCAAATATCATCAGGTATATCTTAATTTGATTATCACTCTGAGATTTCGCTGAACATTAGCCAATTGCTTATGTTATTATGTTGGCTTTGAATTTTATTGCTCAACTAATAAAATGGTGTTTATGGAACAGGTTTATCAAGATATAAAAATGTTGTTGAAATACAATTGATATTTTAATTAGAGCAGAACTAGGGTGTAGTTTTCTGTACGCTGGTTGTGTTGTTCTTTCACAATTAGTCGCATAGACTGTGTATCTAATAGGGTCAATATAACCATTTTAAATGTAAATACAACCATTCACAATTATACAACCATTCACAATTTTAACATGATTTATGTTATAATTGGTGGACATGTTTTTCCTGTCATGCATTGTGCAGATTTAAGTGCAGGTGGGAAAGAGGGCATTAGGCAAAATAGTGTGCAATTAGGCTCTTGAGTCTACGATTTTCAATATCCAAAATTCAAGATTGGCCAAGATTGTGACAGTTCTTACTTACATTTACATTGAACGTAAAAGTTTTTGAACAAAAATGAACCTTCAAAAGCTGAAGTAGAGGTTGGGGTTGGCGATCACAGGAATATTTGGTGGAATGAAAGTTGTACGTGATGTGATTCACCGGTCACCGGCAATGCATAGATTGGTGATGTTTAAGACTTGTGAACTGATACAGTCTGATCACAGGAGAATTTGATTTTCAAGATGCTACTTACTATGTTGCTAGAGTAATGTTAATTGAAAATCTGCACCAAGACAAATATAGACTACAGAAAACACAAGAATCCATTGTCTTTTTATCCTAACTTGAGCTGGCTAACATGTTTGCATTCCTTAGCTTTGTTACTAGTAATTACTGTACTAATAATCTAGTTGTAAATCACATTTTTTTAGCAAACTTTCCTTGTTTTCCCCAAAGACAAAAACAGCAAAAGGTAAGGACTAGACTCAGAAAAAGATAAGATATTGTTACAAGTGGATTTACAGAAGCTTTACAAGTGGATAAGATATTGTTACTAGCAAAGAAACTACTATAAAGCAACAAAACAGATTAAAAACTCTCAGAATACCAGTGATCAACTACGGATCTAGTTGAGCAGAAAGACTCATAAATCACCAAAGAAGCCTGAATTATATCCCTACAAGCCAATGAGTCTTCACATCTGTTTACTTTTTTTGAAAATGATAAGCCACTTTTACCACCAAATTGGCTTCCATCAACTTCCTGGTTTGCTTCACAATATCCCTCCAACTTGAAGCACCCATAGTCACACTCTTCAAGCAATCAATCACAACCTTGAAATCCATTTGGAGCTCCACAAATCAAATACCCTGCTCTTCAGCTAACCTCAATCCTTCCAAAGAACCATAAAGCTCGGCTGTATTGGCAGACGATACCCTTAACAAATTTGGAAAAGCCACAAATCCAATGATCATTGTTCCCACACAAAAGTATTCCACGCCATGCTAAGACTCGTGATTAAAAATACACACTCTGTATTAATTTTAAGTCACTCCGCCATAGAGCAGAGTGCACTTTATAGTTCTCCACTCTGTCTCATCAACAAGTTGAAACATGTCCCCAGAATTTCAAGTAATGCCATACTTTCCACAAGCAAGAGAATGCCCAGTCATTCTCACTCCTCCAGTTTCAAGTAACACATCTGAATCCAAACTGCAACCCGACTAAAATGCATATTCTGACCAATATCAACAAAGCAGTTCAACTCTGTCCACTCCAACAAAAGGGGATTTCACTCTATAACTCTTGACTCCTTCATCTTAACGACAAATTGAAATATGGCCACGCTATCCAAGTAATCACACACTCCTCTATATGCAACAATCCAATGACGAGCAGGATAAACAAAAGATGAAGAATGCACATACTTAATCCTCAAAATCCACATGACATATCACATCTGAATCCAAAAAAACAGCCAAACTAAAGTGCACATCCTGACCAACATAAACAACGAAATTCAATTCTATCTAGTTCATATTACGCAACAAGTAGGCACTCCCAGTAAATCACCCAAACTATTTCCGACACAATAAGCGTTTTCTCCCACCATCATTAAACTGAGGAATGTGCACACAAATTCAATTCAAAAAGAGGCTAGGATAAGGAAGATACGTAAATCTAATGCGACTTACAGCAACCTTGATCATCCACCAAATCACAAGCTTATGTTTGACTAACTCCTTGAAGAACAACATAACTCACATTCAAAAGTCTAGTCTTATCATCAAGTCATTTATCAACAACCAATCAACCATACTGCTTAACAACATTTAGCCCATGTTTAAGTTGACGGTGAAAATGTCAAAATCACGATGAACCACATTAACCGATAACTAACTATTTGTTGACATTAAAGTTTAGTTAATATATAACATTATATCACCTCTTTTTATCTAAATCATAGTATGAATAGTATAAATAGAAACAAATACAAAACAACAAACTTTTATATACATACATAGTAGTACAACACAAGCATAAAGATTTTACATATTCATACACCAAATTAACCTAACTTATTAAAATAAGTACATAATTCATTATTATAAAACCAAAAACAAGAGTACTAATATAATCTAACACCAAAATTCCTTGAAATCGTTTCAAGCATAGCCACCAACCAAGATAGGTTTCTTCTCTTTCTTCTTCTCCTTTTCTTCACTTTTTTCCTTCACATCATCTTTCTCCAAACCTTGCAACCCATCAACACAAGCTCCGGGCTCCTCGTTTTCCGGCTCAATCACACCAACGACATCGGACACATCCTCGCCGGACGGCTTTGGATCGTCGATGCAATCATCTTCGCCGGAGAATAATCTCGATTTCACGGCGGCGGCTGCTTTGAGAAACGCTTCGTGGATTGATTCCGGTGGAAGTGCGGGATCTTCGAGACCTGCGTCTTCTAGACGCGGTGGTATAATCTGCTGCAGCAAACCTGGTTGTTTCTCGGTGGACTCCATTTGAATTTTTTTGATTTGATTTTTGATTCCATTTTTGTCTCAACTGAATCCTGATATAGTGCCGTTAAAGGCGGTGATGTTGTTTGTGGGCTTTTCTATTGGGTTTCTTTTTCTGACCCATAATAATTTTTAGAAAGTTGCTATTCCCACTTTTGAAATTGCTAAAAAACTTACTTGGCGGTAATTAATGATCGATATGTTTTCAATTAATTGTCAATGTAGAATTTTTTTAAGTTTAGATTAGACGGCAGTTAACTTTCGATGGATTAAAGGTATAATTTCTTGGTGTTTCATAGCAAATTTGAAGTGGGAACAACAACTTTCTAATTTTTATGACTCATATCAGTATCAAAGCCTCCAAAAGCTTATATGTATAGTTACAAAGAATTTTTATGTCTGAGTCGAGAGCAAATTTGATGCTTAAATTTTTTATCTGTTTGATTATACATTAATTATATACTTTACCCCGATAGTGGATAGTGATTTACACATGGTGTAATGTTTGGCTTTTTGGATATTTGAATGAATATAATATCTTCCTTGACCAAGAAAAAAATTGATAGGCACCCCAATGTATATTGATGGCTTAGATTCGTTGTGAGACTGATATTCGAGTTGACAGTAGTAAGACACGTGTTTTTATTAAAATTCGTTGTGTGATGTATAGCGTTGCTTATGTAATAAAGACAAACCCTTTTATTTATCTATAGTACCAAACTACCAAAAGGTGTTACATAATTGACAAACACATCTCACATTATATTGTCTTATTCATTTGGCATATAAAGAAACTATTAAGGCATATAATAAAGTTTTGATGTACGGCGTACTCACTTTATTTTTTGAAAAATCGGTTTCTAATCCAAGAACTGACTACATGTCGTAGTATAAAATAAAATATAATAATAAGTTTTTCCTCCATCTTCTGGAGTTTATAATGGGATAGATTTATAATGCGTAGTGAGTTTCTCTTATTTAAAAATATGACAACTTCAATTATGAATTTCAATACATTTCATTATTATTTGAGTTTAATATAATTTCATATATTATTAATTGTTTCCTTTATTATAATCAACGTCTAATTCATTTAAAATAAAGAAATAAAAAGTTACAATTATGGATTTGTATTTCATTTAAGTGAAAAACGATTTTCTATGATAACGATGCTTTCAAATATTCAATGAACAATTTTTCTGAGATACATAAATAGTAAATGATATATGACAATGGATATAGATATGAATCTATTTTCTTGAATATAATCCAAACGTTTATGACTATTGGATTAACCACCACCGTAAGTATAAGTACTTGTGTCATTTAGTCATCTTCAACACACTAATTTGATCTTAATTTTATGAGTTACATCAAATGGAATTATTGCTACTAAATATCATCCAATAGAAAAAAGGACATGTTGCATAACATCATAATATTACCGCTAACACGTTAAACCATTCAAAGATCTTTGTATCAATACAATAATTAACTTAATAGTTAGTACACATCCATTATCATGAAACATACCAATTGCCAAATACATATGTTTATCTACTATAGGTTGAAATTAAACACATTGTATCGTTGAATCAATAATCCAGATAATAAAATATTAAAATCAAACATTACCTTTAGCAATAGCCACATATATTATGATTTTTTTTCCTCCAATTCAAAAATAAAATAAAAAAACTTCTTAATTTATCGTTGATCTTGAACGTTTCTTTCTTTGCAGAGTTGTATCACCCTTTTTCTATGTGACATTCATTATGTTGTATTATATTGATATACAATCATCAACGTCTCTGTTTGGCAACATGTCATTAACTTTGATTGAATTTTCTAAAATATATTTCTCAGCAATGTGCCTTGTAACATTCTATGTTTTTACATAATTCGTAAGTTACTATTGTTATTAGTATCAAGGATAAAAAAAATATCTATTTAAATTTGTAGATATTTCTCTGATCTGTAGATATTAGTATCAAGGATAAAAAAAAATATAGTAAATTTCATAGCAAGTTTTGCTTTCATGTGTCATGAGATTTATTAAAGGTTATGGTTAGGGGTGTGCAAATGGGTTATCCAAACTAGATTTATGGATACAATTTAGATCAAAAATCTACTTTCACAAAACAATTGGATTTTTTTAAAACTGGTTTGATACAGTTCAGTCTGGTTCAGTACTGGTTCATGGTATCTGAACTGGATTTTGTCCTGAACCGTTTTTTGATACCTGAACCGTTTTTCCAGCTGACCCGGTTTTTTTTTCTGACTCAGTTTTTTTACTGTCCCGGTTTTTTTCCTAAACCGTTTTTTTTTACTTGATTTTTTTTTCTTCATTGAAATCTTTGGTCCACACACCAAGTAAACATAATTTTTTTTTACTTGATTTTTTTTCTACATGTGATTTCAATATTTCAATAATTACAATATTCTTGTCAGTCTAATATGTACCACTTTTGAAAAAGGAAAACACATGGTTTGCAAACACTTTACTAGCCATTTGTATGCTCATGCTTCAACAATAGTGTTTATTGTGAACCAACTTACCCAAACAAATTGTTGCAATAACATTTGGAAAATTATAAGACTGATGTGAGGATAAAATCATCAAGTATATGATAAATATTGCATGAATGATGCAATGTTGCATTCAAATGGCTAGATTTGGAAGAAAACTTATATCAAACAATTCTTTATCATAGTCTATTTCACCTTCAAAATACATAGCATAGCAAGATGTCAAAAAATTGAGTTTAAGACATAACTACCTAATCAGATAAGAGCATCAGCTAATGGCGTATGCGGTTGAGTATCTAGAGTCTCAATCGCATCTAGAGTCTCAATCAGTGTTACTGGTGAGATAATCCTTTTTTATTATAATTAATTCTCTGGTGACATCAATTATATTCATTCTTTATTTCAGTGATTCCAATGAACAAGCTATGTATTTTGAAATCACGTGCATTTAGTTTAACCCTTAGTTTTTAAACCTCAGCTAGTTCTACAAAGTTATTTTTACTTTCTCCACTTATCTATCAATCAAGACTTCCTTGTTTGAAATACCTTCCTATTTCTTGCTTTCAAATTCACCTAAATACACATGACATCCTATTCGTTTTATATACCTTCCCCGGACTTAGAGTGGATATAAAATGCTCCAAAGGAATAAGGTCATTGTTATATATCCTGTTGTTTATACTCCAATCTGATTGAAACTTGTATGCCAAATTTTGCATGCTTTGCTTGTATTTGGATTTATTTTAAGACAAAAAAAAGTGATTCAGTTTGATTTTATTTAGAAAAATCGTTGAAGGAGTTCCCTAACCAAGTGAAGAATAATGAATTAAATGCATGTGATTTCAAAATTTCAATGCAAAAATGTAAATATTCCATTATATCCATTACAAATTCAATTGATATCAATTTCTTAACCAAAACTCATCAACAAAATCCAATAAAAACATCAAATCAAGCTCAAATTCAATCAAGAAAACAACACACACAAAACTGAAAATTGCAACAGATCCATCTCATTTTAAACCCCCATCAATCAAAATTCATATAACAAAAAAAAAACCGAACCATCAAGCAAAAACACATGAAAACACTGAAATCAAGTTAAATATGTCATTGTTATATTACAGTATAATATGGTGGAATATGGAAAGTATATACTGAGAATGTTGATATATTTCTTGTTCTCTGTTGAACTGCCCAGAGATATTTATTGTAATTAAAGAAATGAAAACTTACAGGAATTACAATATATAACTGCTGAAAATCAAAGTGTATCTTGAGTTAGGGTTTAAATTGTAAGTTGTGACAGAGATAGTCGTCGATTTACATCATCAGCTCAGCGATTGTGAAAAACAGCTCATTGTCTTTGCTGGAAATATTTTACAAGAAATAAGTCTATTTGATACCTCTCAATATAAAAACTCTGATGTCGCATATATTACTTGGGGAATGAAGGAGAAAATCGAGTACTTATTATTAAATGTTGGCAGCTGTGATCACGATCTCAAAAACATAAAAGACCCAATAGATGATAAAAAAGAATAATCAGAGTGCAAGTTTAAAACATGAGTGAGAAGATAAGAAACAAAATATATGTATGAGATACATACTCCCTCCGTTCCTTTATAAATGTCACTTTTGCATAAAAAATTTGTTTCTAATTAACTGTCGTTTTCAAAGTCCAATGTATCATTAAATGTGGCTTTACCTATATTACCCTTATATATTTATTG
>Ga0315913_1006118_pt1 | contig 14598 bp, 7 predicted proteins | sample MpolsnodulesMG_FD_207736 | JGI IMG/M metagenome (GOLD analysis project Ga0315913, IMG submission 207736) | Medicago polymorpha root nodule microbial communities from Los Angeles, California, United States - small nodules | ecosystem: Host-associated > Plants > Roots > Nodule | place: USA... | reverse complement strand
ATTTTAGTATATACTTATGAGTTAACAACGTCTCTGTATCGCATAAAAATGGAAGGCTTCATCATCAAAGATATAAAGACAAATAAAATATTAGTGGGATTCGTTTTAACGGACAACACAATCAAATCCAGAAAAACTAGAAGAAAGACACAAATTTTAAACATAACTTGTCAAAGAAGCCATGTAAGTTTTGGAGAGTAACTAACAGATAGAGACGTTAAAGCATAGAAGTACTCATAAATCACACGTAACACAATTAAGGGAAATATATATTATGTAACAAGTAGAGTGGGCATAAGAAAAGCAATTTCATTGCTTGTGTTGATTTTTTCTTTCTTTATACTTTTATTTGTTTTGTTGCTTATAGCCATCTTTTTCCATGTGGACCTTTCGTGTTAAAATAAAATTTACCATGAGTATATATTGATAGAGCTTGCATTTTTCTTTTTTCTTTTTTTTTTTTGAAAGAAGAGCTTGCATTTTACTTTATCACCTTTTATTTTGTATGTTTTTTTGGCAGTTGTTTGTTTCTATAAAATCCATTTTATATTTGCTCCAGATCAAAGTACTCATCGTCTTTCTATTCTATTTATATATTTTTCTAACCTTTATTTCACGTGTAAGTTTCTCATATTTGCATGTTTTAGGACAGGAAATTGAAGATATATCAGGGGTTGATAGATGAATCCAAAATTTAAGGTCGCAATGACCAGCAAAGGAAATTGTATTACTGAAAATCGCCCTTTTAAAATTGATGTTAGAGACATTATTTGGTATCATCGCCCTTTTAACATATGACCTGGTAATCCGGAGTTTGACTGGAAGATAAGTAAAGTCTGACAAAAAAATTGTTTCGATTAGAAACAATTCAGTTACTTTCGAACGATTCGTCCTAGAGGAGTTCATTAATCACTTGAGTTTAATCACTTGGTTTGCTCTTAACATTTCCTTTATTAGGGTGATGTAAATATGTTTTGATATCCTAACATAATTGAGATGTCACTGATATTATGTGATACTATTATACTCAAATTTTTGTTTTAAAAGGTAGAATAAAAAGTTGTCTTCAAAAGTTTTTGCCAATTAAATTTGCTCAAGATTCATGAAATGTCTTTTTCGCCCCACTATGTAGATGTGATATTTGTCCTGTTTTACCTTTCTCCTTTTTCATGAAATCTATTTTTCAAAAGAAAAATATTCAGAAATTTTAAAAAAATTTGGAATAAATCTTTTTTTTTATATGAAAAAAATGGTGGAAAAGTTGTGGTCTGTGTGCTAAGTTTAGTTTTAGGGGGTCTTTTGTGTTGGAAACTTGCTTAAGTGGAGATTCGTTATCATTGGAAACTTTTTTGTCCCCAAATATGTGGATTGGGGTCGAGTTTTACAGACCCTATAAATTGACAACAATAAATCTAATGTAAGACTAAAGCCAAATGAAATCCCTATAAATTGACAACTATAAATCAAACATACGACTAAAACCAATAAATTTAGCACCCATATATGTTGTGTCCTTGCTGCGTTGCCTACAAGAATGCGATATATCTCACTCCATGTGTGTGGTTCACACTTTGATTTCACAATTCTACTTTCCTAGCAGGTTGATTGATTTGGAAAATGAGGAATCTTTATTGTATTGCAAACGAACAAACACCTTTGTACAAACTGCTCATCGTCCTTGGCACCTTGGCACAAATGACAATAGTTTTGGCAGCAACGGTTGGCCTGGTTTCAGTGGCTTAATCAAGAACCTCCGAAGGTCAATGGGTGGCAGGATTTGCAGGCGACATTGGCTTATCAAACTGCTATAATGGTGAGTTTCTAGCTATTCGTAAAGGCATAGAGCTACCCTGACATATGGGATATAGAAGTCTAATTAGTTACTCCGATTCCTGAATGGGTTATTCAATTTTTTGAATACCCGTACATATCTTTAGCACCTTCATACAAGAACCATTCAAAATATAAAGGATCTCTACTCTGAGGATTGGAAATTTCCTAGCAAAGCTCATACAACAGTGCAGACTCTTGGAGCTTCAATGGAAGACAAGATGAAGATTTTTGAGAGACCTCCTCCTGAGATGCACAACTTACTCCACTACTGATGCTTTGAGACAAGTGCTAACAATTGATTTAATTTTACCTATCTGAACCTTCCAAATGGAATCTTCAATCTCAAAATCAATCAAATACATATTTTTATTTGAATAATTACCATATCTAGTTATACGTTAAAAAATGATTAGTGATTGCTGTGGAAAAAGTTTTTCCAAGGAATGGATTAAGGATTTGACCTCAATCAAATATGCTGGAAAGACATGCTAGACGTATAAATTCAATTCAAATGCCTAAAATACATAAATTATGCGTTACTAAAGAGATATGCGGTTTTTATATGGCCCCGTAACATTTATAGCATCCGAAACATAGGCAAACACAAGTGTGCAATTAAATATGGCATCCGAAACATAGGCAAACACAAGTGTGCAATTAAATATGCAAGGTCCTTGGACCCTTTAATTCTAATGAACAACAAGAAGCTTCGATAAAACACCCGTCTCTTAGTACTAGAATAACATCAAAATGCTATTATATAATACTTGGGTACACTGGTCCCTTAGATAGACCAAGGCGAACTTCCATTCCGTGGTGCATGTCCAATGGCCGAAAAGTCTCTGATTCACGAGGGTCTGCATGCAACATTAACAATATTGAGAAAGGTGCAGAGAGAAGTACCAACAACAACAAGGTGCCACATGCCAATGAGCCAAAAATAATAAGCAACAGACAGCATCACGATCCTTAACTATATATCATGCATCCCAAATTCACGACAGAGCCAATCCAATAGATAAAACTTGAAAAATTATGATTTGGGCAAGCTATTTATAACTTTTTTGGTGTTAAAAATAATATTGCCTGCTTAAAATATTAAAACTAGTGGATACAATTACAAACTATGCATCGAACAGTATCATGTCAAAATTATAATCATGCTTAGTAAAATTGTAACACAGTGCAAAATTTCAAAATCAATGCAGATTCACTATATGCCGGAATCAGCTATGAAAATTTCCATATAAATTACTCTCTGTTAGACTCTGAAACCATGATTATCAAATTAAAGTGTCATTTAAGTCCTTGCAATCTTTATAATGATACAAATGGAACATAATTGCAGGTACCCCATCATAATCACAACAAAGCTCACTGAACATTGATCTACACAACTACAATCATCTCAAAACAAAAAGGAACTTAGTCACATATATATAGCCAAAAACATCTTACTCCTACTAATATAATATAATCTATATATAAAAAGGTTGAATATTTTAAGGTTTAGTGCACAAGTTTTTTCCAAAGCTTAGTTATGCATAATAAAGTTAAACCAATCAGGAAAACAATTCACAACGTATGAAACTCAATTATATCAAGCAGGGACCACTAATAATAGAGCAAGAGTTCATGTCAGGTGTAAATGAAGCATAATTATAATATTTCAGTTTCATTCAGTGAATGAAGCATAAAAACTTAATATTTAACAGTAACGGTTTCAAGATTTCATGTTAATGAAGTATAATTTTAATGAGAAATGATATTTGTACAACCATTTTGGTACAACTTTTGACAACTTTCTCTCTCATACTCACATTATATTCTTATTCTCTCTCTTCCTTTTTCTCTCTCTCTATTGTTTTTGACCAATGAAATGAAAGAATAGCAAGGTTGTCCCAATAGTTGTCTAAAAAGGGTTGTACATATATCATTACTCAATTTTAATATATAAGAAGCACTAGTTAAGCAGAGAAACCAAATGTTTCAAAGATCAACAAAGATCAATAGAGACTGTTTGTATCAACTACACATAGCTCTAAGCATAGTTCAGCTAATCCATTGTGACAAAATTAAAATAAGTAATGAACACTGCCAAAAAACAAAATAATGAAAGGAAAATCATATCACCATTTAGAAAATCTTCAAAACCAAAGTGATCAAGAGTTCCTGTAACAGTCTCCAAACCCAGCATTGAAGAAGGAATTACCCCTGGAGGCCTCTGGAACCTACAAGGAACAATGGTTATTACATCAAATTCAAACCACTCTCTCCCTTAGCAATAAAAATATTTAAACAAATGATTTCTACAACAAACTTCTGCACATCATCAAATCACATGAGTAGCCAGCCAACATTTCGCTCCAAGTTTAACTCACTTTCACATTAATATACCAACATGATTTAGCTTGCATTCTTATGTCATTGTCCTATGTCCCCATTACCCAAAATATGAACTGTAAATGAAATTTCTCCTAGGGGTGGACGAGTAAATCTCATCCAACCGAACCTGGTGACTGAACGGGTTGTCGTGTCAACATATTTGTCAACTCAGTTTCACACAAATTTGGACGGCAGTTGCGGGTAGAAATAATTAGGCCATTGAAATTCATATCCAACCGATAATCTGCTATTTGGTACTATTCACATGTGAGATCCTATTCTTTCCAATTTTTTTACTACTCTTAGCATGGTAACTCAATCACACGGATGCCTCGTCAACCATAAAGTTTGCTCTGAGACTCACAAATTGACAGAAGAGAAATAATTCATCATTTTAAGACAAAATTAATTGTATATTTCCATCGTAGATTAATTTATTTGTCAATTTATTACTGCACGCATTGGGACTTCACAGTCACAATAACTTTGACATTTCTCTTTTCATCAGCAAAACTTTTTCTTTCTTTTTTACTGTATTTGACTCAAGCTTAAGAGTAGAGGAGGTGCTAACATCCCATCTTAAAATTTCCATAAAACTTGCACTTCCTCTCAATCATCTCTACTGCTTTCCTTCTAAAGCTCTTCGATTTGGCTCTTAACAACTAGCAGAAAATTTGCTCATTGCAACATACCACTTAAGCATGGCGATTCCAACACATATCTTCATAATCTGCTTCATTCACTCAATCTCATTTGTTGTATCAAACTATCAATTAATTTTTTAGCATAAAACATAGTTTCTCTTGAGTCAAAATTTACATGGTTTTGTAAGCTAGATCTGAGTTTACCTTTTTTAATAATGTTAAAATATGCTTCTTGTTCATTGTTGAAACTATGCTAGTCTTGTTAAAATATATTTCTTCTAATTGTGAAATCTGGCATATGGGTCGTGTTTAAAACTGTAAAAAAACAGCTATGCACCTGCAAGCCCAACCAATCTGCCACCCGAACAATCCACATCCCAAACGGACAGTGATGGATGTAGATATCTCAACTGTGGTTTATGAACAGATTTGTATTTTTCAACCGAAACCGATCAATAGTCCACCCCCAATTTCTACAATACAAATTTTAACCCTCTACTTATTAAAAACAAGGCTTCATGACTTCATTTGATGTTATCACTGAAGTTAATAATTTCAATTGTCGAATCATTTTATGAATCTATCCTTGAAAAAATAGATTATTAAACTTCCAAACACTAATACAAACTAGGTTCCATGTCATGTCATCACTAAACTTAATAGTTTCGGCTTTCAAATTATGAATCTAGCCTTAAAAAATAGATAATTTAAATTCAAAATACTCGTACCTAGAAAGAATTTGCCTGTCAAGTTCCTCCTTGAGTGGAAAAGCAGCTCCATACAAGTTCACTTTGCATTGCCTCTTCATAGCTTCTTCCACACCCCTTACCTAAAAACAACACCCAAATGAAAACAAACACACATAACACTTAAAAATCCAAACTTTCGCAGAAAAAAAACAAAGATCCTAATCAATTAGATAGAACACTTTTGTAGGTCTTCTACAATCAATTTATATTCAAAACCCTAATTTTTTTTTTACTAAATTCAAAACCCTGGAAATTGCTAACATCAAAATTAAACAAATCGATGAAAAAAAAACAACGATCAGATCGGATAAAGATAAAACATGAAAATGAAAAAGAGAGATTACAGATTGGAGAGATGATTCGAGAGGGTGAGCACCAACGATGTCGCTCTTGACTCCGGGGAGTCCAAAACGAAGCACATCGGTGTGGACACCTCCGATTTGGTGTGGAATGGTCTTTGATTCTTCTTCCATGTCGATTTCTGTGTTTTCAATTCTTCGATTTCTCTTTGCTTGTATCGAGCGAGTTTCAGAGGAACAACAAAATCGCTTATATATAAAGGGTTTCTTTGTTAATAAGTTAGTAGTACTACTTGATACTAATTAAATACTTTTTTAATTAAAAGGTTTTAAATAAGTTTTGGTCCTTTTTTTTATTTTAAGAAAATAAGTTTTGATCCTATAAATATACGACCTTTTGTTTTTAGGGTCTATATAAAAAATATTAGGAGGCCAACTTTGATGGTGAAAAATATTTTTGGGACCATATTTTGAAGAAAAAATTTAGAGGACTAATAATGAAAACATTTATATGTATAGAAACCAATAACTTATTTAACTTAGAGGTCATGGGTTTGGAAAAAAAAAAATTAAGGAGAGTTTTCTCGTTCCTTGAAGTCCTTCTCAACTCGATAAATTAATATGTACATCTGGACAAGGGTTATCCAATTTAGACTGATATTATCTTATGAATTATTAACCAAGAGTATTATTTTCGTTTGGTAAATTCTTGATATCCCTTGAACATATTGAAAGTTGTGTGTGCTTTTTCAAATAGCTTTCTGGCTAGAAACTCATCTTGAAAGTGATTAAATAAAAAAGTATGATATTCGAACCTCGACCCATATATATATATATAGTAAAATTACTCCTCGGTGTAAAAAGTTCTACCTTGTTAACAAACAAATCATAGCCAATTAGCTCACTTGACATGGACTATAAAAAATATATATAAGGTTTGGAGTTCAAACTTTGACCAGCATAAACAAAAAAGAAAAAACAAATCACAGTTAATTACTCCTTAAAAAAATCACAGTTAATTAAATGATTGATTTTAAAAGTTACTGTGAATAAAATCAAACATTTTTAATGATCTAATAGTTATGATTGAGTAACATTGAAAAGCATCTTTATATTAACTATCCATACAAATTAAATCATGGAAAATGCTAACTAGTGTCCCTCGGGCACTAGTTAAGGAGACAAATATAGTAAAAAATTATAGGAACTTGTATAGTTAAACTCTTAGAAGTGTAAAGAATATTCTTTTCAATGCAAAATTTTCTACTTTTGTTTTCCTTAACAAATACTCCCAAGGCGCTAGCTAGTTAACATGACCCTTAAATCATTCATTAAAATTTGTTTATCTAGATCAAAATAAAACAATACATGAAGGAAATATCAAGTTTTGGTGTAACTTTTTCTTTCAATTTTATCTTTCATTTAAACTCTTTTATTTATAACTTTATTCTTTTTTACCTAATCAAAATTTATCTTAATTTAAATTTTAAATCATGAAGAACTCAAAAGCAAAAACACAAAACTACAAAATGAGTTGACCTGGCAACAAAGCCCATACACGTGGGTATCCTCCCGAACTAAACCCAAATTTTTTCCCGTTTTGGCTAGATTTGGTTATGAGTTTTGGTTTTTTTCGATTTCAAAACACGGGTACGGGATGACTAATAGGGATGTAACTACCCACCTCTAACTCATACCAAAACCCGTCCTGAATGTAAAAAATCAATTTATTATCCTTTTTATATAAATAGAAACTCAAACTCTAAATCATTTCACTTACACAGTTTTTCAGACGACACTCACTTCTCTAAGTTCTCCTTCCACAACTCACTCATCCGGTCTCTCTCTTCTCCATCACCATAACCATCAATCAACATCATCTCTTTGCTGGATAATACATTTATACTTTGTTTTTTTATTAAAAAGAATTATCCATTGCAAAAATTTATGGATGAGACGGGGATACCCGAACCCGTTGAGGACTTGAATTAGATTTGATTTCTCATCCCCGTAGGGTGGGTAGGATAACAGATAAGTATTTGGGAGCAGGGTATGGGGACGGGACAGGTTCCACCCCTCCCCATTGTCATGCCTAAATATGAGACGAACAACTCAAGAAAATCAACAAGGAGGATATGGTGCAACTGAAGAGAACAATTAGTCTAAGACGAACATCCTCAACAGAGGCACCACACTTAGCTAACCAATGTGCATACTCATTACCCTGACAAAGATTTTGATGACAAGAAACAACTCAATCTTGACAACGAAGTTGAGAAATTTGTCTAATCAATAGAGTATATGCTGGTGGGGTTGATTATCCAACATGATTATCCAACATCGAAGGTGAAGTGAAAGCCATTAAAAATTGCGTATAACTCTGGTGCTAAGCAAGTAGCAAAACCACATAAACATAACGATATATCTTAATTGTAACTAGGCCATTGACCCGTGCTGTCGCACGGGTCATACCGATGAATATATAAAGCGCTAATATGTATGTGAATAGTTTAGTTGAATGAAAAAAATAGTATGATTCAATTCATAATATTAATTGCCACAAACGTTTGTACTGTACCATATTAAAATATTTCTATGACATCAGCCATGGTACCTTAACATACCACATAAATTTAATTGCATAGTTTATTGAAGAAAAGAAAATCCAATGTTTGTTGACATATAAATAGTACCAATATGCAATAAAATACGTGCTTAATATTCACAGGGAACGATGGTATTTCTTCTTATATCGATGGAAAATATAATTATTTTATGACAGTCTAGGATATAGAGAAGTTTCATTAAAGTGTTAAATATGTGTTTTTAAGTCAATTATTGATAGTAGTATGACCCGAGGGCTATCATTATTAAATTTAGGCAAACACAAAAAACCACATACTTTGCTAAACAATAGACTTCATATAGCAAGAACTTATTATAGTGTTTGGAACATGGAAAAGACTTCATAAATTTAAATCTAAAAAATAGAAGGATCTGATAAAAACAAACACTTGCAAGGTTCTTAAGCAATTAAATAAACAATTTACTAACGATTGACATGTCGATAAGCTGAAACATTTTGATAAGGATGAAACAATTTAGTAACGATTTAATTTAATATTCCTTTTCAAAAAAGTAGGTTAAACGATTCAATTTTGTTAGGTACGTTTTGTTGATTCGTTTCCATACATTTTGTTTTCCATAAAAATAGGAGAATTAGTTTGGAAACGATTTTGTTTTGTTTTCCATAAAAATAGGATAATTAGTTTAGGTTGAAGGGAAATAAGCTACATAATTATGTTAAGAATTAGGACTGACATTTTGCATAAATTAAATCTAGGGTTAATATAGTAAAGTCAGGCAAAAAAATTAGGTTAAATCTAAGGTTAATATTGCGTCAGGGGTTAACATTTAGAAATAAGAGAGAGATGACATTTTGCATAAATTAAATCTAGGGTTAATATAGTAAAGTCACGCGAAAAATTATGTTAAATCTAGGGTTAATATTGCGTCACGGGTTATCATTTAGAAATAAGAGATGACATTTTGCATAAATTAAATCTAGGGTTAATATAGTAAAGTTATGCGAGTATATCACTGTTCATCGTCCTCAAATCAAAACCCCACTATGGTTGTTCATTTCCAAAATGTCAACTGTGAATACCTCAACCCAATTCTCTTATGATACCAGATTCAATGGTGTTCGTTTCCAACATCACGAGGGATGCTTCCATTGTTTCGTTGTGAGATGCCCATGGTTGTTTACATAGGTAACACTGAAGAGAATCAAGGCCAAAGGTTTTAGAGATGTTGATGTAGTATTTTTCAACGATCAAAAGTAAGTATTATATATATCGCCTCCTCAGGGACTAGTGCGATATCACATACCGTTTGACACTAATTACCATTTTAAGTTAAAAGAGTGGTTTGTTTGTGTGTTGAAACTATGTAAACTATTTTGCGATAATAAAGTGGAGATTAATAAGGCGTAAAACTTGTTAGGATTAGAGTTCCTTGATCAAGCATCACATATAACCTAATGATCGTATACAGATTCTAGCTTTTCTTTGATATTATCATGTATCCCTCGACAATATCATTCGTGTCCAAATAATATTGTGAAATCAATTGTATCGTTCAATCGTCGATGTCTCAAACTATTAAACGATCCAAGAGTCAATCGTATCGTTCAATCGATGATTTCTCAATCTATTAAACGATCCGAAAGCATTAAGTTTAGATACAAAGAGTGATTATCAAAACATCAATTCCATGTCTAGAATTTATGTTTTGATAGATGATTATTCTAAACCTAGATTCAAGAGTATTTTTCAATAGCAATTAAATCAAACATAAACAATAAAGTGCAAGAATAATCTCAATATCAAATCAAATGCTAGAACCATATATTGAAAGATCAAAAGTTTACATATTTAGCTAAGATCAAGTACCTCTAATCTCAAGAATGGAGATTTAGCTACTCATTGTCATGGAAGCTTTGCAAGATTGAATTGAAAGATGAAGATTCATTATAACTTGTGATTTCTCAACAAAGGATGAAGAATCAACCTTCTATCACTCTCACTCTATGAAGAACAAGCCCCATTTCTCTCTCTAAGACTATTACAGAATATTATGATATGAGATACCAAGCTTTATATGAATGCCTCAAGTGGGCTTTTATAGACTTTCTGATCTACATCAACTTGCCTCACGAGTAACTTCATTTGCCATGGCGAGTTGAGGTTTCTTCACCAGTGGGTTTGTGACACGTCATCTCTGAGGAGGTTTGGCCGCACTAATTCGCCCCGCGAGTGATATTGTTCGCCATGGCGAACTCTTTGACCTCCTAACTCGCCTTCCACTCGCTATTGCGAGTTGGGAGCGAGTGAAATCTGGGACTTACTGGAATTACTCGCCTTTAGCTCGCCGTTGCAAGTTGGAGGCGTGTGATCTCTGGTGCTCTTTGGAATTACTCGCCTTTGTGCTAGCCATTGCGAGTTGGTGGTGAGTAAATTGGTCTTCCTGCCTCTGCTCGCCTTTCACTTCTCGCCATTGCGAGTTGGAGGCGAGTGAATTCATGTTTCTGCCTCTTTGTGCTTTTCTTGATTTTTCTTCTTTGCTTGGTGTCTTGAGTTCAAATCCTGCACAAATGGGTAGACTAAGATACATAAAGCGTAATAGGGCTATTATCACTTTTCTCTTGGCTTTTCCCTGGATTACTTGTAAAAAAAGAAACAAAAGTGCCTTAAACATACAATTGAAATACTACTTTATGGCACTTATCAGATGTCATGATTGGCAAGTAAGTGTTGTGCATTTTCTGAATTTTGAGCAATATGAAACTGTCTATAACATATCAAATTATTTTGATTTTTGGTTTGTAGAAAGAAAGAAAAAACAGAACTTGTGATTTGTTTATTTGGGATGACAAGCTTGGTCCAACTACCAGACCTATGGTAGAAGCAACCTCAAATGTTTCAAATCTAAATTCGAGGGAAGCAGAGTTTACACCTGTGATTCATGATGCTGCAAACCAAGTGGATCATCGTAGATAGTTGGTTGTTGTTTGTTGTTTTCTTTGTTAAGATGTAATGCATTTGAAGTAATGCATTTGATGTAATGAACATGATGAAAATTGTGTTGTTTAATGTAATGTAGTTTTTAAGTTATGTAACATGTAATGTAGGATGTTTGTGTCATGTACTTGGTGTGTGTATTTTGTGTAATGTTCATGAATGAAAACCTGTTATGTTATTTTGTGTTACTAAAATGCATATCAATGCTATAACACATAACTGGTAATGTTATTGAATACAATACTTAAAAAACTTTGAGAATAAGAAACAAACCATTCATCCATAACAAATAATGGTATAAGCCATATAGAGTCTTACAAAAGTTGGACTTTGCCAAGCCAATTCAAGTCATTCAAATATAAGTTGGCTCATACAACCAAACACAGATTGATGTCATTGTCAGACACATATTACATTAAGGACTAAATATATTTGATTGTGTCCACTTTTCTTAACAAGGACAAGCAACTTCCACTTTGATCACTTAATTTCCTTGGTCCAGCTCCATCACCATCTTTTCATGATCCAGTATCCTCAGTAACTTCTTCATCAACCAGCTGAATTGGGTGGTCCACATCTTTCCCAAGATCATTTTTGTTTGCAGCACTTTTTCTGACTGTTTTGTCACTCCTCCTAATAGGTTTTGGTGGAGTAGTTTTAGGTTTCACTACATGCTTCACAAAGGCTCTAACAACATCTAAGGGTTTTACAACATTGTTGGATTGCATAACAGAAGGTTTGACAATAATGTGGACATTAGTAGAGTCTTTAATTTAAATGTATGGTTGTAAGCCACTTTGTTGTAGTGGGCCAGGAAACCACATTCTTTCTTACACACTATCCTACACCTTTCTTTATCATTTTTCACTAACTTTATCTCAGTCCCATTTAATACATACCACTCCCTTCTAGCATCCTTAAACTTTGTTAGAGACTTAAAATACATACCTGCTTTGAAAACATACTTCTTGGTTAGCTGGCTCATCTTAAATACATCATAATTAAACATGTGCTCTCTCATCACCAAACACACCAGGATCATCAGAATTTAACTCTTCACTCTCATACTCTCCTTCACCCAACCAAGATCATCCACATCATCTCTAGTCACCACTTTCAAATTGTTACCTTTATCAGATTTTTGTGAACCACTACCAGAAATAATAGAGAACCCCATGAACACCCCACTCTCTTCAAATCCACTGGAGGGACGGCCATCGAAAAAGACATAGTCAAGCTAATCCAGAGGGAGGTCGTGAAAAGGTCATGGGGAGGAAGGGCCTCGTCACATCACCACCACTGAATCTACATGGGGGAGGAAGAAGAAGCTTTGGATATGTTGGAGGAGGAGGGCGGCACAAAGGAGGGTTAGACAGACAGCAGAGAGACAAAGTCGAATCAAATCAACAGTTATAAGTGATGTATTTTTATATGATACCAAATGCTTTGTTAATTTTTAGATGTTCAAATAAAATTTATTTTTGAAGATGTTAAGTCTCGAACAGATAACCACAAGATAGAAGAATTAATCCTACAATCAAGTGACCTACGAGAAACTGTCTCAAATAACATTTCTCTTAAATACACTAGCCACTTTTCTTAATAAATATGAATAAAAAAAAGTTTATAAAAAGAGAAGGACGACTTCAAACATACATTCACTACATTATCATTGTCTTCATTCTAACATATTCATTTGTCCAAGCCTGACGTTATGTAGAAATTTAACACGCAAAAATGTTTTTGGTGTCCACTTTAATTTAGTTTATTTTACAATACTTTTATTTAGTTTTTCACACATACTTTTGTTTATTTAGTTTTACATACAACACAAATTGCATAATGCATAAGTTATATATTTGAGATAGCTTCTATCATAACTTGGCGTGGCTTGCATAAGGCAACCAAAGGTTCAACTTTGGGCACCGTAAGCCCTATTCCCTCATTCATGTCAATTTCTTCATCCGGAATTCTCTCCCACTCAAAGCATTGAATCAAAGATGCTATTGCATGCCCAATAAAACGTTTTGCTAAAGCAGCTCCAGGACAAGATCTCCTTCCAACACCAAATGGAATCATATTGTAAATTTCACCACCACCTAATTCTCCTTCTTCAAATCTCTCTGGCACAAACCTTGTTGGATCTTTCCATAAGTTAGGGTCTCTATGTAGGGCCCAAAGATTCACTAGAAGCATTGTCCCTTTTGGTATATCAAAACCACAAACATTGCAATCATTGGAGGACTCGTGTGGTAACATTAGTGGAGCCGGAGGGTATAAACGAAGTGTCTCCATAATTACCATTTGCAAGTATTTTAGTTTTGAAGCATCTGATTCATTCACAAGTTTATCTTGTCCCACAGAAGTGTCTATTTCATCCCTTACCTTATTCATTGTTTTTGGATGGTTGAGGAGAAGTGAGAGTGCCCATTCCATGGTTGTAGCCGATGGCTCAGAGCCAGCTACAAGTATTACCTGCATAATTATTTTGACATATGTGGTGAATTGTTAATTCAAGATTATGTACCATTTCCATATCTATAAACTAGGCAAAATTAATTCAAGCAATTGTTAACTACTACACTTTTTTTTTCTTCCATTTGGATCTTCTCATTCCATTCACTCTCTCTAGTGGTGGCCCTGAGCGAAGACGGGAGGGCGGCCCGCCTAGGACACCATTTTTTTAGGGCACCAACATTATTATTTTTTTACTTAATAGTTAGTATTATATATATATATATATTTCTTTTTTATTTTGCTTTGATTAATTCTATTGAAATTATATTTTTAGAGAACTTTGATTATAAATGAATTTTTCGCAATAAAAAATGTAAGAAAGAAAAATATTGAAATAGTTAAAATGACACAATTTTATTGTTTTGCCCAGGAGATAAAAAAGATAAGGATCGGCCCCGACTCTCTCCTTTTCCCCCTTCCATAATTTGTGTATATATCTCTCTCTAAATTTTAGAAAGAAGATCAAGAGAGAGAAAAAATAACAAAAGGAGATCAAGAAAGAGAAGATCAAATTAGAGATAAACTACATATTTTGAAAAGAGGAAGAAGGAGAGGGTGATTAGAAGAAGATGATCCATTTAAGTTTTTT
>Ga0315913_1006115_pt1 | contig 14604 bp, 5 predicted proteins | sample MpolsnodulesMG_FD_207736 | JGI IMG/M metagenome (GOLD analysis project Ga0315913, IMG submission 207736) | Medicago polymorpha root nodule microbial communities from Los Angeles, California, United States - small nodules | ecosystem: Host-associated > Plants > Roots > Nodule | place: USA... | reverse complement strand
CGATTATCTAACAAATCTTAAAAACTGAAGTAGGGGAGGAATTTACACCACAGCACAGAGACATTAACTAGAATTTCATTTCCATAGCTTCACCATAGAATCATTGCTAGCTGATGCAATATGGAATTCACTTTGCGCCGTTGAAGCTGCTAGTCCAGTAATTGATATATCAGAGGCACTTCCTTTATTAAATCTTTGCCCGGTCTCAAGAATCAACCATTCCAAGCACTGCAATAAGTTGTCGTCAGATTATTTACTTAATATTTATGCAATAACTTTTGTACTTGTTACTTAAGCATCAAAGGGAACAACTTTAAGCTGAAATTCTCATGATTTTTGTTTTCTTTTTTTCAAAGGAACCAGTTGGAAATCTATATTCTTATGAGGTTCGTAAATAGATACCAGTAATGGTTCATTAAAGATAATGGAAACTCTAATTAGCCAACAAATAAAGAAACCTTGTTTTTGATCCAACTATGACTGAGTCTAAGCGTAACAGTTACTTAAACGGAGAGATAGATGGCACACAACGATCATAATAGTAGCGGAGGGAAGTATTTACCTGAAAACCACCAATAACTAAGACGTCAGGGTATCGAGGATGGAATATGACAGACTGAAACCTGTTCCCATTTGATGGATACTTATAGATGCATTGTCTCCCATCAAAAACCGACCAAACACGTACATCATCTTCAGTGACAGAGGCAATCATTTTCCCAGTGACATCCCAACACATGGAATAGATGTCATTGGTGTGTCCCTAATAGGGAACGAGATTCAGAGTTTCAGACAGAATTGTGCAGTAATACTAGTGTCATGATTCACAACTTATATACGGTATTTGAAGCTCACCTGAAGATTGATCTGAAATTCTGGATCCCTTAAATCAAGTACGGTGATAACATTTTGATTAGCAACTGCCAAATGCCTCCCAGATCCAGGCTGAAATCTCACTAGGCTTCCACCTGCCTGCAATTCATTTTTATACAAGTCATTGTACTTACGTGACCTGTGGTGAGTACTTGTTATCCAGTTTGAATAATAAAAGATAAGTGTAAGACTCACCATAAATTCTTTAATCGTGGCATGCTGTTTGAGATCCCATACTTTAATTACACTGCTATCAGATGAGCAAATAATTTCTTCTGTTGGGTGGAAGTCCAATGATCTTACTATTCCATTATGTCCAACAAAATTGAACAACGCTCTCTCAGGCTATACATAAAAAATATATATAATGAAACATCAAACCATGAATTAAAAAGGAAGAACTGATGCAGACGAGGGAGTTGAAGGGGATATGAAAAGAAAGAGACTTACTTTTTTTGCATCCCATAGTTTTATTGTTCCATCACAAGAAGATGTTGCAAATCTAGTTGATTTTGGTTGAAATCTAACTTCTAAGATGGTTTCTGAATGTGACTCTAATGCAGTAACAGAAGCACGACTTTCCACGTAGCAAATGAAAGGCTATATAAACGACAATATAAGGTTAAATACATTGCGTAGACAAATGGAAGTGGAAAATTTATCGCATTGATTATTCACCTTCACCCCAATCTCATCACTTGCCCCAATCCCGCCACTTGCTATAATGTTTCCATCAGATGAAAAATCGCAGGACAAAAGCTTCTGATTGCTTAGAAAACCTTGTGTACGTAAGAAATAAAAAGAAACATTGAATAACTCAATTTCATAACTGAAGTTACGAGTTGCAATATATAGTTCGCAAGATACTAACAAGGATTTTGTGAAGTATATGAAATGACAGAATTGTGATGCCAAAGATGTAAAGAATAGAAACTTACTTGCATGGTGTTGAATAGAATATTTATCCGGAATTATTTGAGGGGTATTGTCCATTGTAGCACCAACTTTTGGAGCCTGAAAATTGAGTAATATATGAGTATGTTGCACTATGAATGAAACCAAGAACCATTGATTAACATTGAACATTTAGCCATCATATATAACCTGACTCTTACTGAAAGGTCCTGGTTTAAACTTGTCACAGAATGTAATCCATAAATCGTTTAAGTGTCCATGTGGTTGTTTATCAAATTCTGAAAGCATAGTTAAATAAAATTAATCAGTCACAGACATGAATTAAAAAAGAAAGAAAATATAATAATAATAAGATAAAGAAAAGAATATGTAGAATCACACAAAAGTTCAATTATCCATATTATAGCAATATCAATTATCAATATTATAAGGCAAATGAATAGAATAATGCAAGGAGCATCAAAGAAGAAACAATTTTTGGGTAAAATGAATAAAGAAAATTCAGTAAAAGGGTGCAAAATTACGCATACCAAGGGGAATATGTCCGGAAACTCGAGCTTCATTTTTGAAAATCTCAGCAGTGTTTGACAATCCCTTCTTCTTGAAGTGATCATACAGAAAGTTTCGAAATCTACAAAGAACACACAGGATTCATATTACGAAAGAAAATGAAAGAAAGCAATGCAAGAAAAAGGAAAGAACATGCATGCATGCAGCATTGTACTCTACTCACAGTTCTTCTTTGGGATTTTTTGGGTCCATGTTAAAGGAAATTGCACTTAGATGAAGAAGATGATTAATGGAAGAAAATGAAAAGAGAGAAAGTGAAGTACTGCAAGGCAATAGTGAATGACCATGCAAAGTCGTGAAAAAAAGAAAATCTTTTCATGTAACCTCTATGTTAAGTGTGCGTTTTTTTGGTTTGTGCAGTGGATAGTCACATAAAAAAGATTATTTTTTTACTAGAAATTTGAAACAAAACTTAAAATTGATAAGTAATCACTAAATATTTGGCCAAATAGCACGTTTGGTCCTTTTAGTTTGACAGAATTCCCAAGTTAGTCTTTTAAGTTTTAAAAGTTTCAAATGTGTCCTTTTAGTTGATAAACTATTTCACCGTTACCTCAACTGTCAGTTAATAATTAATTGATGTTGATGTAGCCGTTAAGTTGTTGACTTGGATCAAAACACTGCCTTTTAAAAGCTCCAGGGTGTCAAGACGTTACATTTAATCGTCACAAATGATCATTCTATCACTATAAACGTTACGTTTAATCATTGTCTATTTAAATTAGATCACATTTTATGTGTCTATATTTTTCAAAATTAATTCAATTATAGCGCTACTGTATGTTTGTTTTGGCTTTTTTTCATCAAGAAGTGCTTCTACAACACCTCAAAAGTGAAAATTGAGTTTTCAATCATGTTTGATTTGACTTTTCAAAATTGCTTCTATCCTCCAAAAGCAATTCTGGTTGAAGCTACAATTCCTAACTTTTAGGTTAACTAGAATCAATTCTCCAATAAATTTTATATTTTGATTATTACAACCTATTATTTTCCTTTATTGCCCTTTAACAATTCTCCTTCTTTTTGCTTTCTAATTAATTTAATGAATCAAATTTAATCAAAAAACTTAACGAAGCAAATGAGCCCCTGACAAATGTGGTCATGAGTTACCAAGTTTTGGATTTTTCTTTATGGTGTTTCCGCTCAGATTTACTGTATTTTTTCTTTTGCCTTTCTTTTATGCTATATTTTATCATTTTTGACAACTAATTCTAGTATTATTTAACTTAAATATATTTTATTATAAAAAATACAATATATGGACAAATATTTTGTAAAAAAAATTGGTTTAATGATCGTGTTTATTATCTTTTAAATTAATATATAAAATATCTATTTATTTAAATTAAATAATATATCTACATTTAGTATTGATCTACATATATATATATATATATATATATATATATATATATATATATATATGTCCATTTATTTGTATTTAGCTATGCCCATTTTAGTAATTATATATTCAAAAACAATTTTGATCAAAATCATCCAAACAACATTCAATTTGGTTAATCAATTCTGCATTATTGTATCCAAACATAAATCAATTATCTCAAAATCAGTTCTGTTAGAATCAATTCTATCAGAATTAATTTTATAATCAATTCTCTCAGAATCAATTTTGTCCAAAGTTGAACCAAACACGCACGTCTCTTTTCGAAACAAAATATTCTCAACTGAAATTTATGTCTTAAATTGGAACAATCATAGTCACAGTCCTTTTTCTCTCTATACTTTTATGGGTTAATGATGTTTTACCCTTGTAATATAGGTCATTTCCAGGTTTACCCCCTGTAAAATATTTTTTTTCTTCAGAAAACCCCCCTAATAGGCCATACAAAAACCAAAATTTCTGAAGAAAAAAAAATCGTTTTTGTATGGCCTATTAGGGGGATATTCTGAAAAAAAATTATTTTACAGAGGATAAATAAAAAAAATTATTTTACAGAGAGTAAACCCGAAAATGGTCTATATTACAGAGGATAAAACACTATTAACGCTACTTTTATCTATCTAGTTATCCGCTTTAATATTTAGGATGAGCATAAATTGGTTCAAATATTACCGAGTAGCCTTGCAACCAACTTTGGTTGAAAATAAAAAAATATATATATCGTAAATGTTGAACCATACATTATTGAGTGTGAAGTTTCAATTATACTTTATAGACGCGTGTACCAATGGTGGTGCAGCTAGAAATTTGGCATTATTATGATAAAAAAAAGGTAATTTTTTGAAGAGTTAGAACTTCAATGATAGTAATCCATTTTGAGGGGTTTTCATGCTGCTACATTCATTTTTATTTGAGTTTTACTTCTCCCACCCTATGTCTTTTTTTGCGCGTTCTATTTTTTTTTTCAAAATTACTTCTGGTCCGGATTTCATTTTTCAGATTGAATTGTTATAATTTACCAGATGTATCCGAATTTTAAAATCTGGAGTGGCCTTTTTCCAAAACTTTTTCATTTTTAAGCTTTGAGATTCGTAAATAAATACAAAAAAAACATATAAAACAGAAATAAAAAGACAAAGAGATAAAAACAACTCATTTTATTGATATTTGAATAATACATTACAATATTGTTGAAGCTTTTTAAGCTTTTTACATAAGAACCTAAAACTATTCCTAATCTTATTACATAAGAACCTAAAACTATTTATAGGGGGGTAAGATATACCAGTGGCTCCGGCTGAGAGGGCATACCAATAGCTTCACTGTTAGTGGAGAGACAGAGGAGGCACAAGGGCCTCTAGGGAGCAAGAGACCATGATAGTCAAACTTACACCCAGACAGGCCCTTTCCCTATTGACTGATCATATGACCCTTGATGGATTTTCAAAGAGGCCTCTTTTTATAAAAGGCCAGCGATGGAAACACATCGTTGTAGAAGAGGAGAAGAGGAGGAGAGGGTGGAAGAGGTTTGTGTGAGAAATGATGGGGGAGATGAATGGTATTTATAGGAAGGGAAGGTTGAAAAACCATTAATGGTAGTCAAAAAATGTGTAAAAACATGTTTTATAAAGCTGACCACCGCCCAAAACGTTTGCAAAACGTTTTCTTTGTGGTGAAGACCACCGGCCAAAACTTCTGGTGTAGTCCGGAATATATAATCCGGATTACACATGGATTCCGGATTATATATTCCAAAAAAATATGATTATGGCGTGAACCAAAGGGAAACTTGGGACTTTGTGTATGGTGAGTGTCGGTTTGGATTTTAGAATCCGGATGGCTTAAGTATTGGATTCTTTTGTGTGGCCCACATTGCACCGACAATTTTTGTGGTCCACAACGCCAAAATACCTGTATAAATTGGGGTCCCTATTTTCATTACAAGTAAACTACACCAGAAAAAAAATCATGGAATTCTCTGGCTTTGATCCAAACACCAAGCTAGCGGCAATCTACTACAGCGGTGGAACACCACCCCATCTGTTTAGAATTCGCAACGATGTCACCCTCTCCACGCTGAAGGATGAGCTGAATCAAATTAATCGTCAACTCAACCACAGAGACACAAGGAGAGTGGTCGGTGTTGAATATCGATGTCCATTTTCCAACCCAGCCGGATCTCTTCGGTTTAGTCGGATGAAACTCACGAACGACGACGACGTGAGAACCATGTTCTCTGTCTTTGGTTAACATAGTACTAGAGGACCGATCGAATTGGACGCTTCGTTGGTTAGATCTGCTGAACAAATTCTGAAAAGTTTGCACGGGCCCAGGAACTACGAAGAGATCCAGGCTCTGCTAGAGGGATCAGAGGAGGAAGAAGTTAGTTTAGATGATCCGTGATAATGTGCTATGTTTTAATTAATCGTGTGTTTTGTGTTGTTTTAATTGCGTGTTAGTTATGTGTTGTTGAATTAAGTTGGTGCATTATGTTTTGAATAATATATATTATTTAAACTTTCATTATGTTTTAATTTACGTCAAAGATGTTCATTTAATCGATAAAATAACCAAAGATATGCAGTCCGGATTATGAAATACGGATTAACATAGGGCGTAAGTGTATTCCGAAATACGAAATCCAGAATACTTCAGCATATGATTCTTTTGTATGGACCACATTGCACCAAGAGTTTATGTGGTCCACAACATCCAAGGACCTCTATAAATACACCATCTTCGATTTTCAGCTTCAATACCAGCAAAACACACAAACACACCAAAGAAAACCATGCAAATTTTTGTCATTAAGCTGAGGATCTTTCTAATGATGTCACAAATAGAGTGCTATCTATTTGACTGCATTATGAATATCCTCAACATGTTGTTAAAAATATATAGATACTCCTTGCTGCCTCCTTGATAGATAGATAACTCAAAAATATCAACATTTCCTCTTGAAATCCTCTTGAAAACACCTTCCCAAAAGATTCAACATTTTTGTTATTATTCACTTTTTTCAAGGTGAATAAGTGGGGTGTTCGGGGTTCGAACCCCGGTCCCTGCATATAACAATATATGTCCTTGCCAACTGAGGTATACTCACGGAGACTACTTATTGTTAGTGTTACTTGGAATATAATGTAAGTTTCTTTAATCTTAATTCAAGTATATGAAACATATATAAGACACTAACTACTTATATTTGCTGTTGAAAAAAATCTAGCCTTAATATTTTTTTTTTTTTTTAAGAAGCTAAAATGAAATATATTATCACATGAGAGTGTGCTTCCTAATACAAGGCGTACCAAGGAAGAAACACAAGGTCTGAACAATATTTACAAGGAAAATGAACAAAAATACAGAAAGGAAAAAACGATTAACCTATGCCCAACATGGTGAACGGATTAATCCACCAGCCATGTGAATTAAGGGGAAGAGTTACATACTTCGCCTTCAACCACATATAGGAGTTTATAGAGTAACATGAGTGGAGTCATCCAAACTTTTGATTGAAGGTGTTTTTATGTTCGATAAGTGTCGGTATCTGACATACACACATGTCATTATTGTTGTAATTTTATTTAATAATTTATTTTAAAGTTAATTATTATATTTATAATATTAATTATTTTTCTCTTTTTGAATGTTAAGAAGGGATTGTTGTATCTTGTGGAGTATTAGCTTTGAGGTTAATCACTTCGGATGACTAACATATGATAAGAAAATACTCTTAAATCTATTTGAGTTTGTACATCTCAGTCAAATTTGCTCAGTTGACTTACTCTCTTTTTTATTTTATTCGGATTACATTGATTTGATTATGATATTTCTTGTTTTTTTTTGAAGAGGGATATTTCTTGTTTATTATTTTATAATAATTACATGTTTGATTATTTCAACAATTATGTTTAATAAATAGTGTTTTTTCCTTCTTTTTCTAATAACAAATTAATTGTATTATGTTTTCCTCCCTTGTTCAAATTTGAACCCAAATCTTCAACTTCTTATTAGTTCAAATTAATTGATCAATTGTCCTCGTGAGCTTATTTCAATTGATAAGGACGATATATAATATATGTAAGGTCCGGGGTTTCAAACTAAAATCATCTGCCTATCATTTTCTCTTATTAAAGTACACTGAAAACATATAAAATGGAAGTCACACAAATATTTTCCATTAAACACCCGCACAATAACTTCTTAATTAGTTATGTACAAAATTGGGGAATGGTCCCATACACTTTTACTACTACTAGTTATAATCTGGTAGCTGTCATCGCCAATTGTATGCATCATTGTATTCCTTTGCCGTCTTTTTCGCACGTTTCATATGTCACTTTTGTTTCCCAAAATACAGTCTGAATGTAATGCTATAATGATACAAGGAAAATGCTAACCAGTGTAATAGTAAAGGAAGCAAATATAGTAATTTTGTATTGAAACTTATCTATTCAACTCTTCAAAAGTCTAAAAAGTGGCATTTTCAATTTAAAACATTCTTTTTTTTTTGTTTTCTTAACCATTGTCCTGAGGGCACTGGTTACTATAACCCTAAAGATAAAGATTGTGGATTATTTCGTATTATTTAGCTACTTTGTGGTCCTATATTCCTACGTCATCATGAAATCTCAGCCAACATATTTGCAGAAAGTGCTAATTTTTATAGCTATTGCATTTAGTCTATGTTTAGTCTATAAATTTTTAGAAAATGATATCCTATAAAATGATATTTGATTTTTACAGCTTTGGGATGATTTTATTTTTGCCCAATTCATCAAATACCAATAAAATGATATTTGATTTTTTCTATTTATAAAGCTACAACTTGGTCCCCAAGTCTATAATAGGTCTTTTTTCTTCTAATTAAAGGCTCATATAACCTTAGTTGATTCATTTAAGACCACATGGTTAAGAAATTGAACTTGGATTTACTCCATTCAAACATCATTGCTCATTTCATCTTGATCGAACATCGCATGATTGATGATACATGACTGCATGGACTTAATGGCTGCAGCAATTCAGGTCCTATGAAATTGTGTTCTAATCTTAATCACAAAATCAAATAATGGTGTTTTAATAATAGCGACAAAATCAAGTAATGGTGTTTTAATACTAATCATAAAATCTAGTGTTTCAACAACCACAAAATAATCAAGCAATTGGACTCAAATGATTAATGAATTTCATCAAAGAAAGAATTGTTTGGAGGAATCCGAATTTTAATTTTTAGATGTAACAATTCTTGACCAGATTATACATACCTCACAGTCACAGTCGAACTCTGGTTTACCAGAACCCTCTTCTTATGAAAACTGGATTGTTAGCATAAAAAAAAAATGCTAGCAACACACATTCTAACACACATTTTTTAACACACTCTCTTTGATTGGTTAAAATTCACATGGGTCCCACCAAATCATGCGGGTCCTATAAAAATTTGGTGGGTCCCATGTGATTTTTAACCAATCAAAGAGAGTGTGTTGAAAAATGTGTGTTTGAATGTGTGTCGCTGACATTTCTAAAAAAAAAATCACAAAATCAAGAAATGACTTTTCAAACTAACCACAAAATTATGCTACCAACTGCCCATCTTGTTGAGTCATTCACCTTACATTTGAGAAATTATCTATCAAGACTTTACTCAACTTACGAGACATACTTCTTTCGGTAAGTAAATCTGTCAAATCATTGTTTATCGATCCTTTTTTTTTCTTTCCATAATTCGATTAAATTATTATGACAAAACAAATATTTTTCCCTTCAAAAATATTTCTACAACATAGATGGTATCACAACATGCAAACATAGAATTATATATAAATTAACTCGATTATATATGACAAAACAAATATTTTTCCCTTATAATCCAAATTAATTTATATATTCTTTAAAACAAATATTAAACTATTTGCGCTATTCAGCATGCAAACATAGATATAGTTTTTCTTTTTTGTGACAAAAACATAGATATAGTTATATAATTATATTGAATTTTTTCTCTTTGAAAACTTCACCACATATCATTCACATTAAACAATTTAATATGGTTTCCCTAAAAAAACAATTAAATAGGGTGAATTTTGATTAAAACTAAAACAAAATTTGATGAATTTGAGAGATACCTAAGATTTACCAAACACCCCTAAGAAAAGAGTTTACCAAACACATTCTAATTAATTATAAATAGTTTTTTTTAGACAAAAGGAAAATAAAAAAAAAATATAGATACAAAGACTGCGGGACATGAAATCTGACCCACGTACAATCTAAAATGGAATATATCGAAATAAAGCAGACCTAGTGGGTCAACCCTGATCTATCATAACAAAAATCCACTGATCATGACGCAACTCAGAGAACCTGCATACGGACGTGAAACCAAGTTAAAAAAATGAGAAGTAAACCTTTGCCAATAACAGTCATGGTTTAAAAACGGCGAATGAATTGACCGCCAACACGAAAATTCAAGTGCCAACAGCTCCCTGAACAAAACAACAAACATAAGAGCTCTTTCAAGCATCAAATACTAGAGTGTAGGCAGACAAGACGGCTTGAAACCTGCAGATCTCAACAGACCTGGAAACATCAAACAGTTGAAGCAGTCAAGCCACCAAACATACCATGATTCAAACATACGCATGAGAACTCAAATCGAGGATGAGTCCAATACGTTAGTAATCAGACCCTTTCAGGTTAACAGAACCATACATCTCCAGGTTTAGAAACCAAACCACATCAAAAAGAGGCCAAAATTCTTCAACTACTCAATCTCTGATCACGAACATCACAAACAAAAAACGAAAAATATACCAGGCGTCGATGAAAAACATTTGGTACACACACCACCAGCCCAAACAAACACCAACCATCAGCCACGAAACTCCACCTACCAATCAAACTAACCTTCGGTGCGAACAAGAACATCACCAAAAGAAGGCGCACCAACCCAAACCTGAAAACACAAAACCCAAGAAGTCGAAGACCCTTTACGACGACGAAATCACGCTCCTTCACCACTAGTACATAAAAAGATACGTACACATATATAGGGATATATATTAATCTGAATCAATATTTAACTAAAATTAATCTTTTCTTCAGAAAAACTAAAAAATATCTTAAATATCACCTAAAAAAAACTTAAATATACATTCAAATCAATAATAAAAAAAAGAAAGAATCTATTTACTCATTTATTATATTGCTAAAAAACAGGAGTAAATAAATAAAATAAAGAGTGAATATTGGAAGAAGATCTTGGAGTAATATTTATTATTATATTGCTAAAAAACAGGAGTAAATAAATAAAATAAAGAGTGAATATTGGAAGAAGATCTTGGAGTAATATTTATTATAGTTGGCGCCATTATTGCACTTTACATATTTAGCATTCTCTTCACTTTCTCACTTCTTTTCTCTCTCTACTTCTTTCATACGTTTTCTTTCAATCTCTCTTTCTTTTCTCTCTATTTCTATTTCCTTCACGCCAACTTGTGATTCTTTTTCCTTTGTGAACTTTTTTCCGGTATATATCTTGAAACCCTTTTCAATATAACCCTAACACAGACAAAGATACATTAAAAACCCTAACACGGACTCAGAGATTAAAAGAATACAAGTGAAGTTGTTTGTTTTTTTTGTTGTTGTTTGTGATGGCTGGTGTTTCTAGCAGAACTCGTAGCAAGAATGTTCCGTTGTTTGGTTCTCTTTTACTTGGTGGTTCATCAAAACGGAGAAAGAGTGATGAAGAAGATAAGGGTTTGGACTATTTCTCTGGTTCTAAAAAAAGGAAGATGAATAAAGAACCTTTTGTTGTTCCTGCAGATGCTGAGGTAGTTTCCATCGATGATGATGAATATGAAGATGTTGGTCAAGAAGGGTCAGAGCATAGTGATGAGAAGATGTCTAAAGATGGAAAGTTTGTTGATGAAAAGTGTGAGAGGGCACAAGATAACCCGGTTTCGATAAGTTCAGATGTGTATGGTGAAAGTGATGAAGAACACTTTGTTGATGCTGATAATGAAGAAGAAGAAGAAGAAGAAGAAGAAGAAGAAGAAGAAGAAAAAGAAGATGATGTTGTTAAAGAGGGAGTAAAAAGTGATGAAAGTGGGGGAATTGGTAGGTTTTCTGATAAAGGTGAAAAGGTTATAATTGATTTGGATGATTCTGAAGAGAGTGAGGAGGAGGATGATTCTGATGAGAGTGAAGAAAATGACTCTAGTGATGAAGATTTTGCAGTTGATGAACTGAATGAAATTTCAGACAATGATGATGATGACAGTTCTTCTAGCTCCGATGAGGAGGAGGTGGAAAAGGAGAAAAAAGAGGGTTATAGAAAAGACTTCAATGTGGTGGAGGAATTAGTAAGAAAGGTGAAGAGTCAAAAAAGGGGAATTTCTGAGGGTAATAATGAGGAAGTAAATGTTGAGAATAGTCCATCTTATGATAATGATGAAGAAATGGTGAGAGAGGTGAAGAGTAAAAAAAGTGGAATTTTTAAGAGGAAATATGAGAAGGTAGAGAAGGAGAATAGTCCATCTTCCACAAATATTGATGAGTTGGAGCATGCAGATCATGCTAGTGTGGAAGTGAAAGTGAAAAATCTCTCTGATGAATGTGTGAATGTTGGAGTGATTGCCAAGTCAAAAGCCAAATCCAAAGACAAATTCAAAGAAAATGTTGGTGATTCTGGTCGAGGAAAAGATCAATTTGTTAAAGGCTTAGATGTTGGAGGAGTTTCTTCAGTTCATAAAAAGCAAGAAAAGATGAAGGAATCACATAAACAGAAAACAATGGAGAACAAAAGAAGGGATTATAAAGGTAGAGCTAACATCTGTAATGGTGAGAAGAAGGAATCTATTGATAACAATGGTTTGAATCAAAGTGTCAAAAGCACACATTTTACGCGGAAGGAATTGCGTTCACTCAAACTCCTTGTTAAATGCTATTGGGAAAGAAAGAATACCATGAACAATGATTCAATTGCGTTGGAGGTCAACGACGATGGTGTTGGTCAGCAAGATATACGGCCACCACCAGTCTCTGTGGAGACACCTCGTGAACGGATATGGAGCCTTAAAAAGGTGGAAAAAGTACAAAAGACCAAGGAGGAAAAGGAGGAGGAAGTGTTATGGGGTGAATTTGATACAGCCCGTAGAGAATCTGACGCTGAATCCATGGTAATCCTCCTCTATAAGAACATTTAAATTTGAACTTTGCTTTTAAATTTTAATTTGTGAACTATAGGACTAGTGCTTAAGCTGATTTTGTTTTTTAATTTAAACTGTTTATATGTTAAACTTTGGTGATCTAAATGATATCTATAAGATTCACAATGAGATTCGTAAGGAAAAATCAGTGACATAGTGTGTTACTCTCTGCAGATTGGAAATTTAGGAGAAAACGGAGGTCCATCGTTCCGCTGTGAACATGATACTTTTCTTGATGAAGAGACTGGTCTATTTTGCAAATTGTGTCATGAGGTTGTTACTGAGATCAAATATATCTCACCACCTGTGGTAAGCACTGTTTCATGTTTATTTATGTAAAATAACCTGGTTAATTTTTTAATTTTGATCTGGATAGCGAAATTTGAAAAAATGCTATTGTTCCGCTTTATTTTGTGATTCTCGATTGACAAACTGATTCACATTATTTTTTCATTCTCAATACATTAAAATTCACAATATATGTTAAAACTGAAGAGAAAGGACCAATTTCTGTGATATTCAATGTATTATTATGATTTATGGCATTATAATGACATTTAGTACTCATGTAGTAATGGAAAAGGACCTTAGTTGTATGTTTGTTCTGATTTGATAATGGGATCCGTTGGTGGTGGGAGGCATTGATGTTTGTATCTTTTGTTTTATGTTGATTTGGTTTATTTGAAAACAAGTTTAAGTTTTGGATTTTTAGTTGACTCTAAAGCAAGCTAGTTGTTGGCACCTTTAATAGTAATTTCTTTTCACTATTGAGTGTTTGCATTCTTTTCTTGTAAATTATGGCATCATACTGTAATTTAATCCCAATTCTCTGATTTGATAATGAAATTTGCTTAATCTATGAAGCTCTGGCATAGACACAAATACTTGACACTTTACTGATATGAGACTCTGATAACAATTTGACTTTTTTTTTAAGGGAATTGATAATAATTTAATGAAAATGACAAATAAATATGATTACATTTTTTACTACGTAAGAGACAGTTAAAAAAGATCGGAGGGAGTAGTTAAGTATTTTTCCATTTATTTGTTTTTTCTCGGGTTATTTCAATAAATTTTCTTGCTGTTAGATTAATATTTTGACATCATGCTGATATAAGGTTTGATAAGAGGCACTGAATTTTGCATACCTGTTTTTCACGTTACACAGATTGATAGATTTCCCGGTGAAGGTTCAGGGAAAAAAGCATCATTTGATGGAGTAAATGTTTCACATGTTGATGGATCTCAGTTAAATGTTTCTGATAATAATTCGGAGACTAATTTCTCTCGCAATGAAGGCACAGTTTGGGACCTAATTCCTGGTGTGAAACAAAAATTATATCCTCATCAACAAGAAGGCTTTGAATTCATTTGGAAAAACTTGGCAGGACACACCGAGCTTCAAAAGTTAAAGAATGCCGATCCTTTCAGCGAAGGTGGCTGTATTATTTCTCATGCTCCTGGAACTGGAAAGACAAGGCTGACCATAGTGTTTCTCAAGGCATATTTGAAAGCCTTTCCCAAATGCTTGCCGATTATTGTCGCTCCTGCTAGTATACTACTAACTTGGGAGGATGAATTCAAGAAATGGGACATCGGAGTTCCATTTCACAATTTAAGCAATCC
>Ga0315913_1006114_pt1 | contig 14606 bp, 8 predicted proteins | sample MpolsnodulesMG_FD_207736 | JGI IMG/M metagenome (GOLD analysis project Ga0315913, IMG submission 207736) | Medicago polymorpha root nodule microbial communities from Los Angeles, California, United States - small nodules | ecosystem: Host-associated > Plants > Roots > Nodule | place: USA... | reverse complement strand
CGGTAAGGTCTCAACCGTAAGATTGTCCCTGACTTGGACATCATCCCTTGGAATCACATGAGATGGATCCGCAACATACTTCCGAAGTTGCGACACATGGAACACGTCATGCAAGTTCGAAAGATGTGGTGGTAATCCCACTCGATACGCCACTGTTCCTATCCTTTCCGATATCTGATACAGACCAATAAACCTCGGAGTCAGTTTCTTTGACTTCAACGCACGACCAACACCTGTCATCGGCGTGACTCTCAGAAACACATGATCACCTTCTTGGAACTCAAGATCCTTTCTTCGCTTATCGTGGTAACTCTTTCGTGAGGGGTTGCCCTTGGCAAATTTGCCAGGAGTTCTTGCTCCTGGCATTATTCCCTGACAATATGCAAAATTTCTTGTAGTGCACGGTGTCCGACACTCCTATGACACCCGTACAACACGTGTCGACCAGTGTCCTAAATAATTGTTTTTTTCTTTACTTCGCGACACTTCTACAATCGGTGTCCGACACCTATATAACACTCATACGAATCGTGTCAGACAACTACAAATATCCAAAAAAAACTACAAATATCCAAAACAATTTTTTTCTCTCTTACTTCTGCACACCATAGATACAGGAGTTACATATGTTTTGAAAAATGTTGATCAGTTAGGGGTTATAGACATTATAGTTGATTAATCATTTTTAGCTTTCTTGATAGTAGATGAATAAATAAAGGTCAAATACTAAATACTGCGATATCTTGTTGTAGAACTTTTTCTAGTGACATAAATCACTCAAGTTGGATGTTTTTATATGTATTTTAATTTTCATTTTAGACCGTTTTAAGTAAATTAACATATATGTAATAGTGTCGATGTCCTATATTTTTTACATTAGCAGTGTCGACATGTCCGTGTCAGTGTTGTATCAGGTGTCCGTGACAAAGTCCATGCTTCATAGCTGCAAAGTTTTGAACCGAATATGGCTCGGAATCACAATTCTTTTTAAGTTTGAAACTGAAACTATGTTCAAGAATAACTCTTTGTCGAAGATAAAATTGAAAACGTAATCATCTGGTACCTAATGGAACTGCCATGTTTGACATCCATGCAGTTAGAGTCAGTTGTATTTGACTGTGCGACCCCGGTGTACACGTTTATTATGTTTTTGAAGAAGAATTTTTTATTCAGAGTGCTTTGAACCGAATTGGAAGATTAATGGGGATAAAGAGGATGGTTTGTATGTCAATAATTGATAATTGGAAGAACATATGGTGTTCATGTGCTGTAAGCATAAGTAGTAGAGTTAGTGAGTTACAGTTTGTAAAGTACATAACAGTAAATTCTAAATAATTGATAATAGAGTGTGCTGATGCCATTGATTTAATTGTAAAGTATACAATTTACAGCAACTTAGTTTGATGAAAAATAGAATAACTCTCTCCCCTCTCTCATGTATTAATTGTAAACTACATGTATTATTTTCTTTTGAGGTGATAGTTCATACATGTAGTTTGTTTTTATTGTTAGAGGAAGGTTCATACATGTAGTTGATGATGATATTTTTGATTGAAATGTATGACCTCAAGAATCATGTTTAATTCATGAAAATGAGAGAAAATTAGCTTGTTTTTACATGATTAAGGGCCCGTTTGTTACGGATTAAAATAAAAGTGATTTTCACATAAAATAATTTAGAGATTATATTTTAGAGATTTTATGAAAAATCCGAATCTTCTTTCAAAAAAAAAAAATCCGAATCTATTTTGCGTTTGTTTACCACGATAAAAATTATTATTTTTAAACAAATAATTTAATTTGTTTGGATACAGCTATATAAAAGGGATTTTTTATTACAAAATTTGTTCAACCTTTTAAATCATATTTTCTCTCTTCTCTAAAAAAAATCTATTTTTTTTTGGAAGTTGGTCTTAACAGTTTCTCATTTGAAGTTGTTTTTAGATTTTTTTTAGATTCAGATTTTTTTAAAAAGTTGTAACAAACAGATGCAAAACTCTTAAAGTGGTTTTTTTTTTTTAAAAATGATTTTTTTTTTTCTGAAAAAAGCTATAACAAACGGGCTCTAAAACATAAATATAAGTTTTGGTTGATTTTCTTGAAAAAAATGTACGTAGTCGATGATTTTGTTTGTGAAACATGACTCTAAAGGTCATCTTTAATACATGAAGACCGATGGATGTATTTGTAATTTATTATATGCAAGATATAGAACCTATTTGTTTCATTTTTTTTTTATTTAAAAAAATTTATTTTTTTCCCTACAAAAATCACTTTTTTATTTTTAAGTGTTTGTTTAGGATTTTAAGAAAAATCTTTTTTGACCCTAAAATGAAACGTTATTAGGATTAGCTTTTCTCAAAATATATTTTTTTTTCAAAAGTAAGGAGGTAATACATGTACAAGTTAATACTCATTTTTTTAAAAAAATGAATTTTTATCGGTAGTAGGCATACAAAAATAACTTCAATTTTTTTTTTTTTTTTTTAAATCTCTAGATCATTGTAACACAAAATCTATTTTTTATAGGATTAGCTTTTCTCAAATTTTTTTTTTTCAAAAGTAAGGAGGTAATACATGTACAAGTTAATACTCATTTTTTTTTAAAAATGAATTTTTATTGGTAGTAGGCATACAAAAATAACTTCAATTTTTTTTTATTTTTTAAATCTCTAGATCATTGTAACACAAAATCTATTTTTTTTAAAGCTGAAACAATCGCACCCATATTAGTGGGTTGTACATGTCTTTTTTTTTAAGGTGATGGTTCATACATGCGGTTTATTTTTATTGTTAGAGGAAGGTTCATGTAGTTGATGCTGATATTTTTGATTGAAATGCATGACTTCAAGAATCATGTTTAATTCATGAGAATAAGAGAAAATTACTTGTATGTGATTTATCTGATATTCAAAAGTAATTTTTTAATTTAAAATTTATTCGTCGACTAATTACTCACGATCTATTAATGAAAATTATAACTATTAATGTAATGTTTTTATTAAATAACTTTCTCTTATACAAAAAATTATTAAATAGTTGAATTCCGCTAGTTGTTGATTTTATATGCTTATATATGCGAAAACAAATTTTTAGGTACATATATGAGAAAGTCCATATGATAAAATTTTGAAATGACTATTTTCAAAATATCAAAATTAAAGTAGTGTTTTCAATAAATAACTTTTTATTTAATATGCAAAACACCGTTCAATGTTTGCATCGTTCCCACTGCAGATTTTAAATGTTTATATCTTGCAAAAACAAATTTTATATACATATATGAGAAAGTAGATGTGATAAAATATTGTAAACTCATGATTATTTTCAATATATAAACATCGATGTAGTGTTTCTATTAAATAAAAGCTCAACTTGCAAATGCCGAAATTGCAAGGCCGGACGTCGTGACCGGGATTCGAACTCGGGACCTCACAGTTGTGTGTGAGTTTAATTTCAGTGGCTTACCACTTCATCTAAGACAAAAAAATAAAATAAATTATTTTATATGCAAATCATGAGTTTTAAGGACGATTATGAAATTTTGCTGGACTTCGATTTTTATATATTGTTAGTAAATAATTGGTTAATATTTTGGATAGAATTTAGAGAATGCAAAAACTGAATTTAACTATATTGAATTATTTGTTGTCTTCTTTTGGGTCATCAATCTGTTGTTGCTTTGTATAATAACAATGGTTCTTTTACATTTACTTGATGGTAAAGTTGAGCTTATACATGGATGTCACAGACAGTTATGATATCAAGGACAACATTTTTCATATTGAAAAATATATTAAAAAACATATGACAGTTTATGTGCTTATGCAGCTTGTTTTTGAGTTCATTTAGACTGATAGAATGTAAAGAAAAGTTATATATGACATTATCATAACTTGTGTTACAAGCTAGTACATGTAGTACATTATATGTAAGACCATGTGAATGAGTCATTCCATTCAGACATTAACAATACAAATGTACAATTACTTCAAAACTACTATTGTATATCTATTACAGATTCCTTATACTAAAAGGAATATATGAGGCATTTCTATGTTAAGTAGATTGTAACAATGCCAAACATTAGAAGGTTATAGAGTTACTGTTCTCTATTAATGACTATTCACCTGATACAATAAAAGTTTGTGAATTTCTGTTTTGGGAGAGCAAGGTGTGAGTAAGCCAGTTTGAATCAACTTCTAACTAATAGGAGTTGAAATAATTATTTAGCATGTAAGTTGAGAAAAATGTTTCTATGTTTTGGAAGTTTTTACCAATAAACTAACTAAGAGAGATCTGAATCAAAGAGGACATTAAATTTTCCTATCTGTCATCCATATAGAAATTTTCTCTATTTCACATGAAAAGTTTACAAGTCAAAAAGATACCTATTATAAAAAATGTCTCAACTAATCTAGTCTATGTCAGTATCCTACAGTATAAGATTCATAGACCATTCAAGCAAGAAGTTATATGTTGGAGTACATCTTCAGTGCAAGGAATGGTGAGGCCACCCATGGGATGATCATATCCAAACTCTTCCTCAGCTTGACTCAGCAAGTCTTGAAACGATGGTTGGTTTAAGTGTGATATTGGGATCACAAACCGTTTCTTTTTATTGCCAACATATACCGCAAGATAGCCCTTTGGTACTTCTGATGATTTTGGAGATGCTTGGTTAGCAGTAGAACTTAATGATGCTCGTCGAATAACATTTATACGGAAACCCATTTTTTGTGCTTGTTTAAGAGAAAAAAAGCAGAGAAAAATCTAAAATTTGTGACGTGCTACTAAATACTTGAGGATGCCTATGACTTGTGTTGTTTTTGGAAGAAATTGCAAGTATATTTATAGTTACTGAGGTTCTCTGGAAACCTAATTCCAAGCTAAATTATTGTTTAAAAGAGTTAAAGGTAAGAGAAAATTAGATGAGATACCATGTGGTGTTGTCTTATGGTGGTACCCCACCTTCTCAAACAATGTCCAATACAAGCATCCATTTGCAACCCAGCTAGACGTGCCACATATTTGATCATGCATTATAACTAGTACTTCATAATTTTGAAAACATGCTTCAGACATGTTTTCTTCATTATGATATAATGCTGCTGATGTCCATCTGGTAATGGATAACTACAGATCATCATACACCATTCTTCATGTTTGTGGTTATACTTACATGTCCATTAACTCTATGCTGGCCTCTGCTTAAGGAAATGGGACTTGCATTTTCTATCTACTACAACATTTGATGTTGATCCTTCATGAAGACAACACCATGTGATCATTCATATGCTCTTGTCTAACAATGATTCCAATCTTATGGCCTTCCTTCACTGATCCCTATAGTTGCCGACTTTTTGTTACATATCCTTTCATCTATATATATTCATGACTGCAAGCATTTAGGACCAACACAAAATCATTCACAATCTAGAACATTTGAAATTCAGAAACTTGAGTCTTCTAAATACAACTCTCTTTTTAAGACCAATCTCTTGTTTTCAACACATACATACAACAATGGGTTTTCGCTTACCTAGTATCATCAGAAGGGCATCATCTTCAAAAGTTGTGGGTGTTCCAAAGGGATATCTAGCAGTGTATGTAGGAGAGCAAATGAAGCGGTTTGTGATTCCTGTATCATATTTGAACCAAACCTCATTCCAAGAATTGTTGAGCAAAGCTGAGGAACAATTTGAATATGATCATCCAACGGGCGGTCTCACTATTCATTGCAGAGAAGACGTTTTCTTAGAGATTACTTCTCGTTTGAATTGAATTGGCTCTCGGAAGACACCATAAGACTGACGTAGATATTTGACCCATTTTTGTAGCAGTTTAGTTTCTCACCTTCAAAAGATTTATATATTGTTGTTATCATACTTGCTTATAAAAAAGTTCACCTCAATGAGAAATTTATATCATTACTTCTTTATATTTTCCCTTAAATATAAATCTGAATATCGAAGCATATCTGCTATATGTTCAGTTTAGAATCTCTAGACAAATATAAAATAGATTTCCTCTGTTACAAAAATATAGAAAGTTAAAAGTAACTAGTATGATTTAACGATCATAAACGAAGTATATATTGCAAAAAATAATCCAGCAGAGTAGAATGTAGATTAAAAAACTTGTGGTTTATTAAGCACCCCATACTTAATTCTCCGGTTAATATACAACCTGTTCATGTTTCTTCTGGTAAATGTTAATCTTAAACCAATAACCTATTTCTTCCAAAATCCTATCACTTGTCATTGAAAATAAATAATTGATTCCTTTTATGGATAGAATTTAGAGAATGCAGAATACTGAGTCAAACTATAAATAATTGATTCCTATGTCGACTTCCTTGTGTTTTGGATCATAAACGCTGTTGTATTTAGTTTTGAAACAATTTATTTGCATTTTCTTGTTTTTCAAGTTGATATTACACATGGATGTCACCGAGAATTTCAGACAGTCATGGCACCAAGAGCAATATTTTCAAATTCATGTTGAAAACTACATTAAAAAATACGCAAGGGTTATCATAACAAATGTTACTATTACTCAAAATACATTATAGATATGACTATACAACTTTTGAGAGAGTCATTCCATTCAAACATTGACGGCACAAATGTACAATTGTTTCAAAAATAATATTGTAGGTCTATTACCGATTCCTCATACTAAAAGAAATACATGAGATACTTCCATGATAAAGTAAATTGCAAAAATACCAAATATAAGAAGGTTAAGAGTGCCTGTTCCGTACAGATTAAAATTCAACTAAAGCAATAGAAGTTTGTGGTTTTCTGTTTTGGCAGTACAAATTGTGTCGGAAAACTATAAGAGTCGAAGCTAAAGAATCATAAGACGTAGCAGGCATGTTTGAATGATCTTCTAGCTAATAGGAGTTGAAATGATTATTTAGCTTGTAAGTTAAGAAAAACTTTTAAAAATTTAAAGGTGTTACCGATAAACTAAGAGAGAAAGCTTCTGAAAAAATTGAAGTATAGGAGCTGATTTCTACTTTGGAGATAAGATATTAGTTAAATAATCACGTTCAACTCTTATGTTAGTATATATGTGAAAAAATTTAATCAAAGTAGCTCTTAAGATATAATGAATGGGTGCCAAGGAAATTTCTGACGACATAGGTATAGTCTTATTAATTTTGTTACATCATCAATAGATATTGATTTAGTTCAATAATTTTGTATAGCTACCTGAATTAGAAAAACTGATTTTGTTACATAAAGATGTTTAGCTGGATTTTACCAATGAAATTAATTTTCCTAGTAATTTGAGAAATAAAAGTAACATATTGTCTCATTTCAATAGGCTTAAAGAACTAACTATAACTTTTGATAATTTTTCTGAATTTGTTATTCAGATAGTAATGTTTCTCCATTTCCCATGAAAAGGGTAATCTATTTACAAGTCAAAAAGAAGCCTGTTACAAAAAAATATCTCAACTAATCTAGCTATTTCAGTATGTTAAAGTGTAAGGTTCAAGGACCATTCAAGCAAGAAGTTGTATGTTGGAAGACATCTTCGGTACAAGGAATGGTGAGGCCACCCATTGGATGATCATATCCAAACTCTTCTTCAGCCTGATTCAACAAGTCTTGAAATGAAGGTTGGTTTAAGTATGACACAGGAACTACAAACCGCGTCAGTTTCTCTCCAACATACACTGCAACATAGCCCTTTTTCACTTCTACAGGCTTTGATTTTACTTGACTAGCAGTTACTGAACCCTTTAGAATAGTATGTAAACGGAAACCCATTTTTCTTATTGTTCGAGAGAAGAACAGAGAAAAAATATCAAAAGTAAGAAGGATGTAACTAAGTATTTGATGATGCAATGAGTTGTGCTGTTTGTGAAGAAGAGAGGAAGTGTATTTATAGAGTTTAAAGTTATCTCAAAACCTAATTCCAAGAAAAACTATTATTTAAGGGGGTTGAAGGATAGAGAACATAGGGATAAGGTAGCATGTGGTGTTGTCTTAGAGAGTACCCTACCTTCTTAAACAATGTCCAATACAAAGCTTCCACTTGCTACCAAATGAGATGTACTCAAGTGCAACCTCATATTTGTTGATGATTTAATTGGTGTACTTCATAATTTTGTAAACATGCTTTAGACATGTTTTTTGAATTATGATAATCCTGATGTGCAGCTGATAAGTGACTATAAGGCCATGGATAGCAATAGATCGACATAAACCATTCTACATGTTTGTGGTTGTACTTTCAAGTCTATCAATTATATGCTGCCACTGTTTAAGAATTATGCATTATCTATCTACTACAACACTTGAAGTTTATCCATTCATTTAGAGACAACAACATGTGATCTTTCATATGCTCCTGTCTGGCAATGACTAAAATCTCATGGCCCTCCTCCATTGATCATTGTAGCTGCCGACTGTTTGTTACATATCCTTTCATCTATATATATTCATGGCTGCAAAAGCCTTTAGCACCAACAAAAAATCATTCACCTCCCAAGTTATTTGAAGTTCAGAAACTTGAGTCTTCTAAATACAACTCTTTCTTTTTTAGACCAATCTCTTCTTTTCAACACATACATACATACAATAATGGGTTTTCGTTTACCAAGTATCATCAGATCAAGGGTATCATCTTCAAAAGCTGTGGACGTGCCAAAGGGATATCTAGCAGTGTATGTAGGAGAGAAAATGAAGCGGTTTGTGATCCCTATATCATATTTGAACCAAACCTCATTCCAGGAACTGTTGAACCAAGCTGAAGAACAATTTGAATATGACCATCCAATGGGTGGTCTCACTATTCCTTGCAGAGAAGAAGTTTTCTTAGATATCACTTCTCACTTGAATTGAAGTAGCTCTTTGAAGTTAGCATAGTATTGACATAGATATTTGACCCATTTTTGTAGTACTGTAGTTTCTCTCCTTCAAAAGAGTTTCTCTTTTATTGTTATCATACTTGATTGTAAAAAGTTCATCTCAATGAGAAATTTATTGACATTATTATTATGTTTCTCTGTATTTCCCCTTACATATAAATCTGAAAATCAAGGCATATGTTCAATTTAGAATCTGGATTGTGATTCACTGCAGTAAAAAAAATGACGCAGTGACACAGTCAAACAAAACACATATATGCGATTAAATCAAGGGTGCAGATCCACTTTCTCTAATTTATCCACTTAATCCCACAACACAGGATAGTAAAAGGTAAAACCACCATTCATCTCGGTTCTTTGTGCCCGTAGGCTGTAGCCAATCCATCCTTTTTCAATCTCTACGCCAAGTATTTAACAATCTCCTAATTTGTTTTTAATAAATCGAGTATCTTGACTCTGGAGTATAAAACCACATCGACAACAAAATTCTCCCTAATTTTTTTTTTTAAAGTTGTTGCTTTAACATAGTTCAAACTCAACCTCTACTTAAACAGGAGGAAGTTTGTGACATCTTGCGTTACAGTCTCAAAATAGATTATTTCCTAAACTCTAAAAACTGTGGACCATCCCTATTTAATGGGTACTAGTAACTGAGCCATTCAATCAAGGCCGCCGCTGAAACATGACCCGTGCGACCTGAGATTGAATTTTATCTATCCATGATCCATTCTTGTATGATATGTATGAGTATGATAGACATAGCTAAAGGAAATTTCTTCAATTGTTGATACATTATATGCACATTACTGGTATTAGTCATTGGTTTACTTGGAGCTTAAATTCAAGATTGGTGCCATGTTATAATGTGTGCAGTCAAAATCAATGGTTTTTTTTTGTCATAACAACTTGCAGGACAACTTGTGAAGAGCATGGAAAGTCCTTTTGATTGTATAGTCTTCAGCAACACCTTACTGTTTCCAACTGCATAACTACCACCATGCAACATATTATTTAATTGCAAACTGATGAGACATTGCTATGAGAAAAGCATCATTCAAAGCGCATATGACCACATGCCTTGGCAGTTAGTAAGCACCCCCACACTTAATTCTCAGGTCAATATATAACACATTCTTGTTGCTTCTAGCAAATGTTAATTTTTAAACCAATCAACTCTTTCTTGCCAAATAATTCTATCACATGTCGTTCAAAATAATTAAATAAATAACCGATTCCAATTATGGATAGAATTTGGAGAATGCAGAAAACTGAGGCAAACTATATTTTGATTTATTTGTAGTTTTCTTAGTCTTTTGAGACATCGACCTTGTTGTTTCATTGCAAAATGGTTTATTTGCATTTACTTGTTGCTAAAGTTGAACTTACATAAGGATGTCTCCGAAAATTTCAGACAGTTGTGATATCAAGGGCATTATTTTCGAATTCATATTGAAAAATACATTAAAAAAACACGTGACATTACGGTTATTGTGCTTATGCAGCTTGTTTTTGAGTTCATTTAGATCATAGACAGAATGTAGAGAAAATTTATATATATGATATCCTAACTAATGTTACCAGTACTTGGAATACATTATAGTAAAAGCTACTGGCGTATACGATCGTCATTCCATTCATACATTAACAATACAAATGTAAACTTAAGTCAAAACTACTATTGTATAGATCTATTACAGATTCTGTATAATTGAGTTCATTCGTGATAATGACAAACATTAGAAGGTTATAGAGTAACTGTTCCTCAGTCCCTATAGATAAACATTCAACTGTAACAACAAAAATTTGCGATTTTTCTGTTTTGAATGTATGGGAAAAAAACTACTAGTGAAAGACTTTGACAAGTCCCACCACCAGCCGGCCAGTTTGAATTTACTTCTAATTACTGATAGATTTGAAATCATTAATTAGCGTGTAAGTTGAGAAAAAATTTATTAGTTTAAAGGTGTTTACCAATAAACTGTGTGTCGGAGCTTCGGAAAAAATTGAAGTCTAGGAGTTAATTTATACTTAGGAGATAAGATTAGTTAAAATAATCATGTTCAACTTTTTGTATTTGAGTATTTGTGAAAAATTCAACCAAACTAGCTCCTAGTCTATAATAAACGGCCGCAAAGGCAATTTCTGAAGACATAGGACAAGCCTTGTTAATTTGGCTAAATCATCAATAGTTATTGATTTAGTTCAAGAACTTAGTTAGCTACCTGGAATTAGCAAAACTGGTTTATTACATAGAAAGGTTAATCTGGATTTTAAAATGACATTAATTTTGCTAGTATTAGAGAAATAAAAGTAATGGATCATATCATTTGAACAGATTTAAACTTTAAGAATAAACTATAACTTCTGATAGGATTTAATTTTTAAATAAGCATAGTTATTCTCTATAAGCAGGCTTATACTAAAGAACTAACTAAAACCGGTGAAAGTTGTAACTGATAAAATAACTGAGCTCACTGTTAATTAAACAAGGAAAAAGACGACAGTATATTTTTGAATTTGATATTCAGATGGTAATATTTCTCCATTTCTCATTAAAAGTGTCATATATTTACAACTTCACAAGTAAAAAAAAATGCCTATTTGAAAAATGTCTCAACTAATCTAGCACATATCGGTATGCTACAGTGTAAGATTCATAGCCCATTCAAGCAAGAAGTTATATGTTGGAAGACATCTTCGGAGCAAGGAATGGTGAGGCCCCCCATTGGATGATCATATCCAAACTCTTCCTCAGATTGACTCAACAAGTCTTGAAATGAAGGTTGGTTTAAGTATGACAGAGGAACTACAAACCGCTTCTGTTTCTGTCCAACATACACTGCAACATATCCCTTTTTCACTTCTACAGGCTTTGATTTTACTTGACTAGCAGTTACTGAACCCTTTAGAATAGTATGTAAACGGAAACCCATTTTTTCTTATTTTTCGAGAGAAGAACAGAGAAAAAATATCAAAAGTAAGCAGGATGTAACTAAGTATTTGATGATGCAATGAGTTGTGTTGTTTGTGAAGGAGAGAGGAAGTGTATTTATAGAGTTTAAAGTTATCTCAAAACCCAATTCCAAGAGAAACTATTATTGAAGGGGTGGAAGGATAGAGAGCATAGGGATAAGGTATAGCATGTGGTGCTGTCTTAGAGTGTACCCTACCTTCTTAAACAATGTCCAATACAAAGCTTCCACTTGCTACCAAATGAGATGTGCTCAAGTGCAACCTCATAATTCTTCATGATTTAACTGGTGTCCTTCATAATTTTGTAAACATGCTTCAGACATGTTTTCTGCATTATGATTATGCTGATGTACAGCTGGTAAGTCACTATAAGGCCATCGATAGCAATAGATCAACAGAAACCATTCTACATGCTTGTGGTCGTACTTACAAGTCTATCAATTATATGCCACTTCTGTTCAAGAATAATGCATTATCTATCTACTACAACACTTGAAGTCTCTAAGACAACTCCATGTGATCTTTCATATGCCCTTGTCTGGCCATGACTCATATCTTATGACCCTCCTTCAGTGATTATTACAAATGCCGACGACTTGTTATGTATCCTTTCATCTATATATATATTCATGACTGCAAAACATTTCGAACCAACACAAATCAGTCACATTCTTAGCCATTTGAAATTCAGAAACTAGAGTCTTGTTTACCAGTATTTTCTATAGCAGTAATTTTTATTCAAAACATACAAGAATGGGTTTTCATTTACCTGGTATCAGAAGGTCATCATCTTCAAAAGGCTTGGATGTGCCAAAGGGATACCTTGCGGTGTATGTAGGGGAGAAAATGAAGCGGTTTGTGATTCCAATGTCATATTTGAATCAAACTTCATTCCATGACTTGCTGAGCCAAGCTGTGGAAGAATTTGGATATGAACATCCTATGGGTGGTCTTACTATTCCTTGTGAAGAAGATCTTTTCGTAGATATTACTTCTCGCTTGAGTAGGTGCTAACATCTTATGAAGATAACTCAGATTAGATTGACATAGATAGTTGACAAAATTTTGTAACAGTTGATCTTACCATGGAAATATTCTCTTTTGTTGTTATCAATCATTTTTGTAGATAAGTTCATATATATGAATGAGGATATTATGAATATTTCTTCTTAAATTTTCCCCTCAACAGTCTTTTTGATAACTGTTCAATATAGAATCTCTATCAAAAAAGTTAACATTAGATAAAATCGCAGTTAATTTTAATTTCACTACAAGTGCACTCTAACAACATTTTAATTTCACTATGTTAATGCCTAAAAAAATTATAATCGTCTGGATCATCTGATCTGCATGTTGCTCCAAATAACGCTTCAAAGGCATTATCGAAGTCACATTAATAGCAAACACTTGTTCTTTGAATCATATTATTTTTCCTTATTCTTTCATGTTAATTTGATGGCAGGTCCTTTCCCGTTAGCTAATTGAAGTGCTCTAAAATTTCCTCTAAATGGGAAAATTTTAGCCTTCGGATGGCTAAGGTTAAGTTTAAGAATTTTGCATAGCTACCTAGAATTAGCAAAACTTATTTTGTTAGAGAAATGTTCAGTTAGAGTAATGAAAGTAACATATTTTCTTATTTCAACAAGCTTAAAGAAATAGCTATAACTTGTGACTGGTTTTTTACTTTTAATTTTTAAGGAAACAGAGTCGATCTTCATAAGCAGAAAAATTAGAGTGTGTTGAGAAATTGAGATTTCCCGGTGGAATCGTGTGGCATCCTTAATCTCCCTGAGATGGTTCTCTACTGTATTCAACGGAAGAATAACAATTTGATTCTGTGGATACAGCTTAAAAATTATTTAAATTCTGTCCGTAATAAACTTATGTTTGGTATTTTTCTTTGGTTCTGAAAAATAACTTTAGCTCTGCACATACACGTCTACTTTTTTACCTTTAGGCAAGCAGATGGCTATTTTTTCGTGATGTTCAAATTGCGGAGTGCTGAAATTTTAACTGATAAAGCAACCGATCTTAATGTCACTACACAACAAAAGAACAAAATATGAAAGTTGTTTTTCTTTTAATTCAGATAACTATTTTTCTCTGTTTCCAATGAAAAGGTATAATCTTTACAAGTTAAAAAATTCCTATGGTACAAAATTTCTCTACTAATCTGTCAGTATGCTAAAGTGTCAAATCGATGGCTCATTCAAGCGAGAAGTTATGTGTTGAAAGACATCTTCAGTGCAAGAAATGGTGAGGCCACCCATGGGATGATCATATCCAAATTCTTCCACTTGATGTAGCAATTCTTGAAACAATGGTTGGTTTAAGTATGATATTGGGATCACAAACGGCTTATGTTTCTCTCCGACATATACTGCACAAATCCCTTTGGAACTCCTGCTGATTTTGATACTGCTTGGCTATCAGTGAATGATGCCCGTCGAATAACATTTAAGCGGAAACCCATTTTTGGTGATTGTTTGAGGGAGAAGAACAAACTCAAGAAAGCAAAGATCTCAAAAAAGTTTAGAAGAATGTAACTAATAGTTGAGGATGTCAATGACTTGTGTTGTGTTTGAAGCCAATTAGTAAGTATATATCTACGGTTACTGATGTTGAGGCAAAATCCCTAATTAATTTTAAAGATAATAAACCAATATGATTAAAGAATTAATGGACTTTGATTAATTCCTTGGTATTTAACTTGTGCTCTTGAGTGTTTTACTAAGACAGGAACAAG
>Ga0315913_1006113_pt1 | contig 14608 bp, 7 predicted proteins | sample MpolsnodulesMG_FD_207736 | JGI IMG/M metagenome (GOLD analysis project Ga0315913, IMG submission 207736) | Medicago polymorpha root nodule microbial communities from Los Angeles, California, United States - small nodules | ecosystem: Host-associated > Plants > Roots > Nodule | place: USA... | reverse complement strand
TTTAGAGACAATACTACTAATTTAATTAACAATTATCAATAATTATAAGAAAAGAGATCCTTAAAAAAACAAAAGAGAGGAAGAAAAAAAAAAGAAGCTAATAATAAACTGGTGGAAGCTTAGGCTTTTAACTACACATATGTATACTCAAATTTGTCCCACATCGGTTAGTTTAAACACATTAGTAAGGACAAGTAATTATAAATAGAAGCACAATAGTAAGGTAACACTACAGTAGAACATATAAGGTGCGCATGATTTTTTCCATAGTGGTCTTTAGACCAACATGGCCAACAGATTAATATTAGTTTAATTTTTGTTTTCTTAAAAAGTAAATTAAAATGTCAAGGTATATTTTTTTGACAAAAATAAAAAAAACTTTTGAATTATGTTACTCGAGCAAACGAGTTGAACCCAACGAGCCGAATTGAGTTGTTCGTGAACTTTAAACGAGTCGAATTTGAGCTAAAAAAATGGTTTGTATCGAACTCGAGTCGAGTTTTGAGCCGAGTCAATTCTTATCGAGCTGAGCTCAGACGGGTTCGACTCGACTCATTTCCAACCCTATAGACACCATATTTCTACCCCTTAGTAGCTAATATCAATACCCTAAGATCAACCTCTCAACTGCTAATGAATTGGAAACTGATAGAATTAATGGTAAAGCGAAACATGTGCACAACCTAGTTTACCAACACGCAGAAAACGAACAGTCGCGATTAATGCTCAACAAATCATTAATGGCGCAGAGGAATGATTGAAACTTGCGCATGCACTAACCGTTTCAATGACCAAAGTTTAAGGTTTCATTTGAATTCTACGTTGGAAACCGGCACGATTAATATGACTTCGTGTTTTGCAAATATCCAAGCATGAAGAGCCATTGTTAATGAGATACATAGATATGGCAACTATTAGGTTTTCAATGCTACAATCCTAACAAAAGAACGGCCGGCAACTATTTTCAAGGCTATAGAACCATTTAATTAGCATGGTTGGTACCCTTTCATAAGGTTAAAGTCGTTTAAGTTCAGATTACAAGAAAAATACTAGCAACGCATCTTTTGACACACATTTTTAAAGATTTGTTTGAAGAATTAGAACTGAAAGGAGGTTTTCAAGACACAAATAAACAACTTGGATCGGCTGGGTACTATTTCCCTAGTTAAGGATAGGTTTGGAATTAGAACTACTGATACCTTTTTTCATTGTTTTTGTTTGTATACACAATAAACAACCTTGGCAGTAAAACTACAACTATCCTTCTTGTGTCTCTTAATTGCATTTTTTGGTATGCATAAATGAATAAAAAAACAGCATTGAACTTTACTAAACATAAGAGTACATAATTCTCATTTAAAAAAAAAAAAACCAATGACCACTTGGGATTTTTCCAATATATTCATTCTCTTGGAGTGTGAAGGATCAAGTATCTGGCAACCTTCTTGTTTCAATCGATATTGGTACACCAAAAAGTAAATCAACTAATGGTTACTTGTCATAAGTCATAACCTGTTCCAATTTTTATAGGAAAAACTTAATTTTGTATATACTCATTTAATAAATTTAATACTCCACGTTTATACTTAAATTTTAATATAATTTGCTCACCAAAACTTTTTTTTATATACTATTGTCAGTTTAATATATAATTTTATTAACTATCTTTGAAGTAATATAATTTTATATATATATACACACACTATAAAAAGATGTCGATAAATATATGTTTTCCAACTTTGATAAGGAGCAAAAGTGAAATCAATTTTTTTAAAGTCGGAAGTAGAGGCAAAATCCGCCGCCGCCGCACCACCCATTCCATACCTACCAACTAATGATAAAGTTAAGTGTGAATAAGCTTGATCTTTTAATATCTCTGGATGATGTTTCTTTTATTAACTCAATTTGAATGCTAATTCTAGCTTTCCCAACCATTAAACCCTTTTTGCATGAGAAGATCACTGGCTAAATAGTAATCATGTCTTGATTTAAATAAAAAAAAGTGTTAAACGCCTTTAATTAATTACAATATATTAAGTTTCTCAAACAACGCCAAAATGACACTACAATTCCAAAACACTGTTGTCTCAAAATAAACGGAGGAAATACACAAAACTTGTCAAGATGTTTTTTCCAAACATTAAATTCAAACATAAGCTATATCCAACTTTTGGAGCACCAATCTTGATCCCGGTTCCTTCATACAGTCGACGACGACTCAAGCAATACTGTCTCCAATCTCCACTAATTTTGTAGTGCCACTCAGAGCAACGAACAAATATTGTATTACTACTTTCCATCTTTTGAAAGAATCTACTACTCTAAATAATAATCATAGGTCAATGTCTGAAATGGAAGAAATAAAAAAACATCAATGTGTCAAAATTACAAAACATATACATGGATTTAGAAAATTGTAGGTTAAAGAACACTCCATCTTATTCCATCACATACTATCATTTTGTTTCACCTTCAATTTAAAAGGTATACGATGGAATGACCCATTAATTTAATAATAAGTTTGTTAGTATTTTATCCTCGTATCATCTTTTATTGACCACCATGTATGATATTTTCTTCCTCGTGCTATTTTTTTGGTCTATATGATTCCTAGTTCCCTTAAAAAAAATCCCAGTTGAATGCATTATTGTGATGTTTGTTTCATATTTATATTTTTTAATTTGTCTTCCAGCTTTCAATTTTGCAAAGTATCTCATGCCTCAGTTCTCATCTTGATCTTTTTTTCTCGTTTTAACTTATTTTGACAAATACGCATTGATCCTCCTTTAACGTTGCTTATTTTTCTTGCTTCAACTTTACAAATGCTTGTTTCAATTGTTTATTTTTTTTTTAAGAAAAAAAAACGTTTTAAAATTTTAATGTAAATAAATTATTTAAATAAAATTTCATATACATATAAAAGAGAAAACAATATATATTTATATGAACAGATCATTTTTGTGAAATAAATATATTTTCAAATACTTCATTTCTTGTAAAATATAATTTTATTAATAAAGGTAAAAATGGAATAATTATAATTCATTTCATTCTATCCACTTTTAAAACAATGAAAAGACAATTTTGTTTCACTCTATGGTGAAATATCCAAATGATAGAATGAAATCTCTCTATTTTTTTTTACATTAAAAATAATTTTATTAACAAAAGTCTGACAGTAAATCAAATGCAAGACTACAAAAATACAAAGCGGAACAAAATCTTTCTTTCATTTGCTTCGTTACATTCCGTTTTACTTTGTTCTATTTCACTTTGCTATCAATTCAAACAAATCCTATTATACAACTATTTCTCTAAAAAATAAAAAATCGGCATACAATTATTTTATACGTATATTTAACAATGTGTTATCACGTCGATTAATAAATAAGAACCAGAGTATAAAAGTTTGGACATGCATATTGTTTGATTTTCACAAACGCCGGTCATTTTGGCTCCAAACAAAACGAGGTTACTCTGTCTCTCATGAATAACATAATAAAACCATGTACGAGGAATCTTGTCACAACGCTATCTGCTCCAAAACCTCACCATCACGTCGACGCTTCCATCATCAAAACAGGCTTCAATCCCAACACATTCCGTTCAAACTTCCTCGTCAAGTCTTTTCTCCAACGTGGCGATTTAAACGGTGCCCGCAAACTGTTCGACGAAATGCCTCAGAAGAACATATTCTCCACGAACACCATGATCATGGGTTACGTTAAATCTGGCCATCTTTCTGAAGCTAGAACCTTGTTTGATTCCATGTTTCAACGCACTGCTGTTACATGGACAATGTTGATCGGTGGCTATGCTCAAAATAATCAATTCCGTGAAGCCTTTGGACTTTTTATCGAAATGGGCAGGCATGGGATCGACCCGGATCATGTTAGTTTGGCGACTTTGTTATCTGGGTTTACTGAGTTTGATTCTGTTAATGAAGTGAGACAGGTTCATAGTCATGTTATCAAATTGGGATATGACTCGACGCTTGTGGTTTCTAACTCGTTGCTTGATTCTTATTGTAAGACTCGCAACCTTGGATTAGCTTGTCAACTGTTTAATGATATACCTGAGAGAGATTCAGTTACTTTTAATGCTTTGTTGACGGGGTACTCGAAAGAAGGGTTTAATCGTGAAGCCATAAACCTGTTTTTCAAGATGCAGGAAGTGGGTTATAGGCCAACGGAGTTTACTTTTGCAGCAATTTTAACAGCAGGTATACAGTTGGATGATATAGAATTTGGTCAACAAGTTCATGGTTTTGTAGTGAAGTGTAACTTTGTTTGGAATGTGTTTGTGGCTAATGCTTTGCTTGATTTTTACTCGAAGCATGATCGGGTTGTTGAAGCAAGTAAGCTTTTTTATGAGATGCCGGAGGTGGATGGTATCTCTTACAATGTGCTTGTCACGTGTTATGTGTGGAATGGAAGAGTGAAAGAATCTCTTGGACTATTCAGGGAGTTACAGTTCACTGGATTTGACAGAAGGAATTTCCCATTTGCTACATTGTTAAGCATAGCTGCAATATCTTTAAACTTGGATATGGGTAGGCAAATTCATTCCCAGACTATTGTAACTGATGCAATTTCAGAAATCCTCGTAGGGAATTCTTTGGTTGACATGTATGCTAAATGTGGCAAATTTGGGGAAGCAAATAGGATTTTTGCAGATCTGGCTATTCAAAGTTCAGTTCCATGGACAGCCATGATCTCATCTTATGTCCAGAAGGGGCTTCATGAAGATGGTCTAAAGCTATTTGTTGAGATGCAAAGAGCCAAAATAGGTGCCGACGCAGCCACTTATGCCAGCATTGTAAGAGCATGTGCTAGTTTAGCCTCATTGACGCTAGGAAAGCAGTTACACTCACATATAATCGGATCGGGATACATTTCAAATGTATTTTCTGGGAGTGCACTAGTTGACATGTATGCAAAATGCGGATCCATAAAAGATGCACTTCAAATATTTCAAGAGATGCCTGTGAGAAATTCAGTTTCCTGGAATGCACTGATTTCAGCTTATGCACAAAACGGAGACGGTGACTGTACCCTTAGATTGTTTGAAGAAATGGTTCGTTCGGGATTGCAGCCAGATTCTGTTAGCCTTCTTAGCGTTCTGTGCGCTTGCAGTCACTGTGGTCTAGTTGAAGAAGGTTTACAGTACTTCAACTCCATGACTCGAATTTATAAACTTGTTCCCAAGAAAGAGCATTATGCATCAACCATTGATATGTTATGCCGCGGTGGAAGATTTGATGAGGCGGAGAAATTGATTGCTCAAATGCCTTTTGAACCTGATGAAATAATGTGGTCATCAGTTCTCAACTCATGCGGAATCCATAAAAATCAAGAGTTGGCAAAGAAAGCAGCAAACCAACTATTCAATATGAAGGTACTTAGAGATGCTGCTCCATATGTTACCATGTCCAATATCTATGCAGCAGCTGGTGAATGGGACAATGTAGGAAAGGTGAAGAAAGCAATGAGAGAAAGAGGTGTGAAAAAAGTCCCTGCTTATAGTTGGGTTGAAATCAAACACAAAACTCATGTTTTCACAGCCAATGATAAGTCTCATCCACAGATGAGAGAGATAATGAAGAAGCTTGATGAATTGGAAGAGAAAATGGTGAAACAAGGGTATAAACCAGACTCAAGTTGTGCCCTTCACAATGTGGATGAGGAAGTGAAGGTAGAGTCTCTTAAATATCATAGTGAACGCATTGCCATTGCCTTTGCGCTAATTAGCACCCCGGAAGGGTCACCTATACTGGTGATGAAAAACCTTAGAGCTTGTACTGATTGTCACGCTGCCATCAAGGTAATCTCGAAGATCGTCGGTCGAGTAATCACGGTTAGAGATTCAAGCAGGTTCCATCATTTCAGGGATGGGTTTTGCACTTGTAGGGACTACTGGTAGCCTGTCTTTATTCTATCCATAAAACCATCCATTAAAAGAGAGGTAAACCCATGGAAAGAATATAGTTTCCAAGGTTAAGTCACTCATGTATTTATTCTAACTCCATTTACTCATTCTTCCAAAGACCCGGTAAAATGATATATTGTTTCATTACATTACATGTAATCGATTCTCGAACTAATTGGTTTTGATTTAGACTTAAATATATTTTTGGCCTTATAGTTTTAAAAATGGTTAATTTTAGTCCTATATTTTCAATTGCTCAAACTGAGTACCTGTACTTTTCAAAAGAGTGCAATCTGGTCCAACAGTTACTACCCCACTAAATTACTAACGGTGCCAGTGATTTCGTTGTGAAACGAAACACGGTTGCCCTATAAATTTGGGATTAGTGTATAATCTTTGTGTTACTGCTCCTGAGGAAAGTCCATTTTCTTTGACTACTTATAGATACTGTGAAAATCTGTAAACTGGGATAAAATTGACTGTAAGGCGGTAGGAAGAATTAAGGAGTAAATAATTAGTACTCTTATAATTAAATGTGGCATAGGAAGAAAGGATCCAATATTTGAGAAAATCTATGTGTTTTGAGGCTTGTAAAGCGGCATTTGTAAGTACATATGTAGACCGCTAATTGGAATAGACACATGCTTTCTGAAAGGTGTTTACAGTGTCCAGCTTTTAACAGCTGTTTGTAAGGATGGGAATAATCGGATGCTACCGATAGCTTTTGCAGCAGTAGAAGCTGAGGCGAGAGAGTCCTGGTCATGGTTTGTAAACCTACTCATGGATGACTTAGGTGGATTTCAAAACCTAAATGGTCATTTATTTCAGATCAACAGAAGGTAATGTGAATTTTGTTTTCTTAATTTATTAATAATTTAATCTAATCTCTGACATGTTTATTTTTCCTTTTCTAAGTAGGGGATAGCTACACGGGTTGTATGAGAATGTTGAGCACAGGCTTTGTGTAAAACACCTATATGGGAATTGGAGGAAGAAATATCCGGGCATAGAGATGAAGGGGGCCTTTTGGAGGGCAGATAAAGCAACTACATTTCCGGAATTCACTAGAGCTATGGAACATTTACAGAAAATGAACGAGGATGCATGAAAGGACATGATCGGAGTTCCAGCCAAGATGTGGTCAAGATCTGCATATATTCATTAATATGTGTGAGCCATTCAATAAAGCTATACTTGAGTACAGAGACAAACCAATAATTAACTTGATAGAGGGGCCGAAGTTTCATTTAACTAACCGAATTGTTACAGAGAGATCTAATGTTGAGGTATAAAGGGAAATATTTGTCCAATGATGCAACTACTATTGGAGAAAGCAAAGAGAGAGTCTGATGGATGGAGCCCTAATTGGGCAGGGAACATTGCCTCGGCATGATTTGACCTGTCACAGAACAATGATAAATATGTGATAAACTTATCTAACAGATCATGTAGCTGTAGGAAGTGGGAATTATCGGGTATCCTGTGCTGCTGTGCTGGACGCAATGTGGCATAATAATAACTATGTCCCTGAAGAATATGCGGAAAGTTGTTACAGGTACAAAATTTACACACCTATATTAATGCATCATAGTAGTTACCTATTTAACGGTATATCTTTTTGCAGCAAGCAAACTTTTTTTACAACCTACTCGCATATCATAAGGCCATCCAATGGGGCTAAATTATGGCCTATAATTTATATCAACTCACTGTTAATGAGAAGAGCACTAGGTAGGCCTAAGAAACTAAGAAATAAACCAAACGGTGAACCTTGTAATCCACATTAACTCCCAATTTATCATACCGCACTTAGGTGCAAAAGGTGTGGGAGAATAGGTGACAATATTAGAATATGTAAGGGGAAAACTGCAGCTGATAGAGCAATTTGCAAAGGAGGAAATAAGGTAACTTCATTTGGCTTTCTTTCAATGTTATGTATATTTAGTTTTGGCAGATTTTTTTTTTAACATTTCTCTTTTGTAATTTGAAAGGATGGAAGTAAGGGTGCTTCTAAAAGAAAGGAACTAAATCAAATTGCACAACCAGAGGCAACTTCTCAATTTACCCAAGATTCACAGGCAGCAGAGGCTATCCAGTCAGCACATAGGATTTTATTTTCTTATGCTTTATTAGGGATTTATTTTATAGCTTAGTTTAAACTTTTTTTTAGTGGGTGATGGCAATGTATCAGCTATATATCACCACTGGGTTTGTACTTGCTGGTTTTGCATATGGCTTTTGAAATGGATTTTTGCTCATCCAAGGAATTGCCTATATACTTTTGATGGAAGTTTGTTTTCCTTTCTGTAGCTAATGCAAATAAATTTCTTACTTGATCTATCAATTTATGACATCTGATCGGCTTATGTGTCTCTTCTGATATAATCATTCGAAGTATATGAGCACAAGTTCTATTTGACCAAATATATATTAACAACAACAACAACCAAGCCTTATCCCACTAAGTGGGGTCGGCTACATGGATCAAATGACGCCATAGTGTTCTATCATAAACCAAATTTGGATCCAACTCATTGACCTCTAAATCCTTTCTAATGGTTTCTCTAATAGTTTTCTTAGGTCTTCCTCTACCTCTTTTAACTTGACTCTCCTCCATTTGATCTACTCTTCTTACCATGGCATCTACGGGTCTTCTCTCTACATGCCCAAACCATCTAAGCCTATTTTCTACCAATCTTTCTACTATAGGTGCTACCCCCACTCTCTCTCTAATGGTGTCATTCTTAATCCTATCATGTCTAGTCTTACCACTCATCCAGCGCAACATCCTCATCTCTGCTACACTTACTTGATTCTCGTGTTGACTCTTAACCGCCCAACACTCTGTACCATACAACAATGTCAGTCTGACTGTTGTCCGATAGAACTTTTCTTTCAACTTAAGTGGTACTTTCTTATCGCACAAAACACCTGAGACTCTTCTCCATTTCAACCACCCAGCTTGAATACGATGGCTTATATCTGCTTCTATTTCTCCGTCATTTTGTACTAAGGACCCAAGATATTTAAACCGTGTAACTTGGGGAATGATATGATCTCCAACTTTCACCTCCAAGGTAGACCTACTCCTTCCGCTGAAGTTACATTCCATATACTCTGTCTTGCTTCTACTCAAGCGGAAACCATACGCTTCTAAGGCTTGCCTCCAGGTCTCTAGCCTCCCGTTCACTTCCTCCCTCGACTCACCAAGCAAGACTACATCATCTGCAAAAAGATCTCGGTGCTAACTCTTGGATGTGTTCCGTCAGTACATCCAAAACTAAAGTAAAAAGATAAGGACTTAGGGTTGACCCTTGGTGCACTCCTATTGTAATGGGAAAGTCTTCGGTAGTCCCATCATGTGTCCTCACACTAGTCGAAGCTCCCTCATACATATCCTTGATAGCCCTAATATAGGCAATCCTATCCCCTTTCTTCTCCAGAGCTTTCCACAAAATCTCATTCGGTACTCTATCATACGCCTTTTTCAAATCAATGAAAACTAAGTGTAAGTCTTTTTTATCCGTCCGATATCGCTCCATCACGCGTCGAAGTAAGTAAATTGCTTCCATAGTCAACCTCCCAGGCATAAAACCAAATTGGTTATCCGTAACTCGAGTCTCCTTTCTTATTCTTCGTTCGATCACCCTTTCCCATAACTTCATGGTATAAATTGTAGGAAATTAAAGTCATATATAAAACATCACTCCATACCGTACCATAGTCACATAAGCTTAAAACAAAATGATTTGTTGCAACATTGCTCACCAGATTGAATTTTTTTACTTGATATACTAATATATAGTAGCTGTAAACTGCACATGCCCCGGTCATAATACAATTTTTAGATTTTATATCAATCGATTCTACATAAATCTGTAAATATATTTTCCTTAGTTTTGTTGTTTGGTTTACAGGGCGATACCTCTGATTGTAGGAGGCTGCTCTGCACTACTTATATGTAGTAGAATTTCAGTTCATATCTATACATAGATAAAATTATTAGGTTGAGGATGCCGTTGAGCTTGCATGTAGCACCAATGCTTCACATTGAAGCCGTGTCCGGTGTCCAACACGTGTTGATGTCAGTGACACGGGCACAACACCGACACATAACTATATTCAAAAAAAAATTACATTTAACGTTAGTTATATCTTTCTCATCTTATTTTTCTACTGGATTTTGCGTTTGATATGTGGCACCTGTCTATATTTAGCCTGTAGCGTGGTACAATTCTTACCATGTGAACTGAATTATCCCCTTTTTTCCTCTTAAAACTCAGTTTTTGATCGATTGAGAGTAACTTGTAAGTAATGACTAATGAGAGTTATGTTTTGGTTCGTTCAGTTTTGGATTGTTGCAGCGGACAGTTACAAACTTCACGTGTTGTTGAAGAGTGAAGGAAGGCAACAGCAGAAGTTTATGTCTCACAACACCCTTGCAAATCCACCACCCGAAAAACATTCGCATAAAAGAGAGAACCATATGGAAGATGTTCAACCTGACACTTAAGCTAACATATGGACTAAATATCTATCATTGATTTATAAAGTACAAGGACTAGTACCCAAAAAAAAGTACGAGCAATTTAAAATAGGACCAAAAATATTCATTTTGATAAACTATAGGTACCTAAAATGTATTAACCCTTTTGATTATCAAGATTGAAAGCATAAACTTTATATATGTTGCAAGCCAATGAAAAAGTTGCTGCAGTTCAAATTGCTGGGATAGCTGCAGCAAATTGGAGCAAATAGAGATATCAAATAGTTAACCTTCTGAATTAATGTTTGCCCATTTGTAGAGAGCAAAACTAACAGTTTTAAACACTTCATCGTTTTCTTCAGAACTAAATAAAACTTGAGACCATTTACCATTTCAAGCATCATCATCCAATTCCCTTCCTGTCTGGTTTTTTATCCAACCATTCTAATTTGTTCACTAATTACTTCAATTCTATTCCTACAACCAGTAGCTTCAAATAGAATTGCTTGTAGTCCCAAATTGACATGATTTTATAAGAGTAAGAATTGCTTCTAGAATTTGAAAAGCACTTCTAAAGCATCTAAACGTGAAACCAAATACTTTATATCATCATAACCCTAGAAACTATAATCAACATAACATTCATAGTCACAACAGAACATGTTATAATAATGATAATTGAAGCATAAAATCAACAAATTAGAAAATCTGCCATCAATTTCAACAACACCACCAAAATTGATTAAAAACAAACATATAATTAAAAACCCTCTTATTTCTTAATCATATCATCAGGTACCATCCTCAGCTGCTTCCTCTGCTTAGACTTAGCAATCTTCTTCAAAGTTTTGGGATTCGTAATCTTCTGAAACTTGGTTCCAGATTTCAAAACATTCTCCTTTTTCCTCTTCTCACTCTCTTCTCTCTTCTTTCTCTTCTCCACCTTATTCATCCTTATCGCCTCTTTCAACTCCGTCATCTTCTCCTTATACGCCGTCTTAATCCTCTTCTCTCTCGCTCTCTCCTCAAACGTAGTTCCTTTCTTACTCACCTGAAGAGCTGAGGCGCGACGAGTACGCACCTGCTTCCATTTTCTGCCGGAGACTTTTCCGGCGATGACGCCGTCGTAGGTCGGGGCGCCGAAGGAGACTGCGGAGAAGGTGGGTTTGTTTGGATCTGATAAGGATGGGAGGGCAGATCGCTTGGATGGTGGAGGAGCAGTGTCGTCGGTTTCCATGGATACGATTTCTTCCATCTTAGCGTCTTCGATTGCTTGGGCTTGTTCGCGTTTGCGTTTGTAGGTTTTGCCGCCGAAGCCTTCATCGAGGTGACGGAAATCGATTGTGCAAGCCATTGTTGATATGTGAGAAGAGAGTGAAAAGAAAAGAGGCAGAACCCTAGAATGTTGTTTAGGGTTTTTATATGATTTATATTTGATTTGACGAATATACCCTTCTCTTCAGTCCTTTAATATCGTACATTTGTTTTGCTAATTGTCATTTATATTTGGGATAATTCATTTTCATCTTTATATTTGTAATGGTAACTACTTATTGAAATTTTAAAATACTTTTTAGTGTTAAAATAGTCCATAAACGCGGACAATAACTTATTTCAGATGGTGTTTGTTTCATGGTTATAAAAATGATTCTCAGTCTCGTAAGTATAGCTCGTTGGTAGACTACTTGATCAAAAAAATGATTCTCGGGAATATGGAAGTTACAAGAATGGGTTCCCATGATTGTTTCAAAGTTAGAAAATTATTTCCAAGGTATAAAACATTCCATGAAATAAATAACTTCTTATTTTCCATGTTTTTATTCCCAAGGAAATGGGTGGGAATATATTCCCATGAAGATGATAAAAATGAAGTAATCACCTGATAACTTCTTTTTTTGTGGTAGTCGGGGTTTGAACCCCGACCTTACATATATTATGCATTGTCTCTATCAACTGAATTAAACTCACGAGGACTATCACCTGATAACTACCCATATACCCCATGTTTATAAATAATCCCAGAAATATGATAAATATTAACCAAACACTTTTTTTAAAAAGGTGCTCAAGATTAAGATTCTAATTATTAATTCCAGGAAACATTATTCCTGGACATAAATTAATCACCCGTGAATCGAACGCCCCCTTATAGAACAAATATGAGAGCCAATGAGTAAGTATATGGATTGTGACACTAAGTAAGGATATTAAGGGACTAATACGACAGTTTTAACGAAATATTTTGACGTCAAAGACTATTTTAAACTGTTGATACATTTAGATACTATGATGGGACAAAAACGACTATTTGTCCTTTATATGTTGAGAGTGTAAAAATAAAACAATTATTATAATACCTTTTTATAGGCAAACAAACTTAATTCATTTCATTTACTATCAAAGTACAAAAACATGACGGTACATCACTAAACATGTGAAAGCTAACATAAATTTTGTTAAAACTTTAACGACCCTATTGATTTGTCTCCGGCTAAATCCCATAAGAAATTTCTTAATTTTTTAAAATGTCAGTTTGATTGAACCAATCCACATCAATTCGGGTTCGGAATTCTAGCCTCCATAGCAATAGGATGTGTTATGTGAACACTATTCAAGGTCGATTTGTCTTCATATCTAAAATAATTTGTAATTATGTTGAACAAATTTATAGTCAATATGACTTCCTTTTATATGATTCCTTAACTTTTTATTTATTTCTTTATCATCACATAACTGTTTTTTTGATCCTTTTGCTGCATCTAACATTAAGTACTGCGATAAGAAAATAAATTTCTTTCTCTTGAAAAGCAAACATGTAAAAACAATAACAATTGTCGACAAATATGATAATACTATCAACTTTGTTGTAAAAAAAAAATACTACCAATTTTTTAAACATTTTAATGTATGAAATAATATACTTTTCATCAACTCTCCAAAGTGTTCTAAAGACATTTGCTAAAAGATCTAAAAATATCGTTCTAGAAAGCCAACTCCCTCTGCAGTAGGCTACCAAAAAATAATAATATATGATCTAGAAAAAACAGTCCCCATGAGCTTAGCTCAGTTGGTAGGGACATTACATAATTTATGCAGGGGTCGGAGTTCGAACCCCGGACACCCCACTTCTCCACATTTAATTGTGTGAGCTCTAGCCACTAGGTTACTAGAAGAAAAAAAAAAAAAAACAAGACTAGAACATAAAATATTTATAGTCATTCCTCTCAACCCAGACCCGGACCAAAATTTTCTTTAACACATAATGTGAATAAAATTTATATGCTACATCTCAATTAAATAGTGGAGTATTGCTGGAAGAACTTGAAATAAAAATATCCTCCTTAAGATGATGCACGAACAGAACCATTTTCAGGTATGGATCCATTCTCTAATTCAGAGAGCTTGCCACACTCAAAGAAGATTTTGTGGAGAGTCCTGACAGACTGCTCTGCTTCGTCGTTGTTTACAACTAATGAGATATTAACCTGCCGTGAAACAAACAGGAACAAAAAACATATATGAAAACAAAAACATTTTACAGCAATGACTGAGCTTATATTCAAATATTCATGTTGGCTATTTTCTGCCCAACATTACAATTCCATATAATATTGGAGGTCACATTGCCGAGTGGTAAAAATGTGTCTTAAGCTTGTCTGGCAATTTTCTAGTAATTCATTTCTATACAATACAGCCAACAAAAACCAGCGAGGAATTATGAATGACGAAATGTTTGACTGTCCCTCCTACATGCAAAATATGTTAATGTTAACACATGCCAAGTCTACAACAAGACCATATACAAGTCATTGCTAGTGATCTATGTAGCACCAACACTTCAAGTCACAAGAGTGGCTGAGTTCCTAATATGTGTTCGCGTCCGACACTATGATACAAGCAAAGAGGAAATGGGCTGAGTTGAAGAGCAAGCCAGGCCCAACGGGATCGAGAGGACCAAGAGAGCAATTGACAAGCCTAAGAAGTTTAAGGACTATGTTGCCATTTGATCATTGTTGTTATCTAATCATTTAATTGCTTATTCTAGAAGCATGATGACTCATAAGTTTGTTGTGTGTTTGTCAGAAAGGCCATGTACTATCTCTATTGGATTTTATCAAAGAAGTAAGAGAAATGCTAGCAACACACATTCTAACACACACTTTTCAACACACTCTCTTTGATTGGTTAAAATTC
>Ga0315913_1006110_pt1 | contig 14613 bp, 12 predicted proteins | sample MpolsnodulesMG_FD_207736 | JGI IMG/M metagenome (GOLD analysis project Ga0315913, IMG submission 207736) | Medicago polymorpha root nodule microbial communities from Los Angeles, California, United States - small nodules | ecosystem: Host-associated > Plants > Roots > Nodule | place: USA... | reverse complement strand
CAAACACTTCAATCTATGTAAGTACATTTTAGTGTACATATCCAAACATAAATAACTTATCAAGTATAAGAGCTTACGATGTAAGCTCTAATGTTATAAGCCCTAATGCTATAAGCATCTATACAAGTTGTTTATCCAAATGGAACCTTAATGTTTGAACAATTTGTGGCCCACACATGTCACTTTTTTTTTCTTTTGAAAATTATACATATCCCACCAGTGTACTTTGTATGACAAACTCGTGCACGCACTTTTTTGGGTACAGTGCAGGCTTGTCTATGACTATGGTGTACGTTTGTTTTCCATTTTAAGATTATTTATTTTCGAAATTTTGCTAATTGAAAAATCGTAAAAAACCAATTTGTGTAACGAAATGTTATATTTGAAGTTTATTTACACTTGTTTCAATTTACATACATTTTAGTTTACTTGAAATTGTTATCAGTATTTAATTCTTAATTTGAGTTATGTGCGATTTTGATCACCCTTACTCTTTTCGTAATTTTAGTCTTTTTAATTTCAAGATTAACAAAATAAAATAGTTCTACCATCAATTGGCTATTGTGTAAAATTTGTAAAGCCTCGTCTAAATCTATGATAGTATCATAAGTGCGTTTTAAATGGAACTTCAAATTTCTAAGATACTCTTAGGCTTCGTTTGTGAGTTTGGAGGGATGAGAGCGGAGGTGTTTGGAAAAGAAAGGAAGGAGCAAGCGGAAAAAAAAAGAAGATGATATTGAGAGAGGAAAGCTTTGAGAGGTTTATTTTTCTTCGTAATACAAAACCTTTTTTATTTGGGAAACTCAAAATTTGTATTGGAGGAGGGTTTTTAGGAATTTACATGAATTCTTCAAATTTAATCTATATAATTATCGTATTCTTAAAATTAAAAATATATTAATCATAACCATTAAATTATCATTCTCTAAAAAAAATACTCTTTAAAAAAATGTCAAAAATTCACGATTTTTCCCTACATATCCAACCCTTCAATGGCTCCCCTTCCTCTCCTCTCCAAACTCCAAAACAAAGCCTTAAAAAACTTGATTAACGAGCTTAACTTTAAGTTAACTCATTGGTTGAAGCAGTAAGAAAAGGCTAGAGTTTGAATTAAATTACAACATCGTCGTATTCATGGAAACGATTTTTAGAATTGGAGGAAGACACAGTGAGCTTTGAAATATGCCAAAACAAAGGTTTGAGCTTGACATAAGCAAGAATTCGAAAATATATAGAAATAACAAGTTGTTAGAGTGGCTAAGTTAAAAGTTGTGATGATTGTTTATAGAGAATTGCTCTTCTCCCATTTGTTTTACTCATTCACGATGAGAAATAACATGTGTGCGTTAACTCACGTTGAGAATATATCTGCGTGAGTTAACTCACACTCGATTATTTTGACCGGAAGCTGTTGAGGGTAAATCTTAGCCTAAATTTTGAAAGGTTTACTATTGGAGGAGGTAACTCAACTGATGGCTAAATCAATCAATTAACATTGGCAAGAAAGATAAATCCTCAATGCCAAGTTTTAATTTGTAAATATGGTTACAAAGTGACTTCGTCGTCTAACTATTTTTCTGATGATGGGAAAGTAAAAAAAAAGAGGCAAAAACCAGAAAGAAAAAGGCTAAACCCAAAGGAAGGTTGTCCCCACAGAGTCAGCAATAAAAGTAGTTGAAAGAGAAGTTGGACATTGCCTCCAAGCGATCGAGTCAGCCTCCAATCTTGCTTCGTATTTCGCTAACTAATCCCCACATCTATTACCTTCTCTCAACTTCAACGAAAGATGGAAAGACAAGAGTCAAGGGTAATCAATAAACCTCTCAATGAGGTCAATAACAAGTGCATAAGGGTGAGTTGTCGAAATCATTCCTTAATCAAAGTCAAAGCCGATTGGCAATCTGATTCACATTCAACATGTCGAAAGCCATTATTTCATGACGTTTGAAGGCCGTGAAAAATAACTTGCAACTCTGCATTCACATTGGTAATAATACCACAACTGTCAGAAAAACCCAATAACCAATCACCATTAGTGTCTCTAATTAAACCTCTGAACCCATAAACCCGATAATGTTGTCTAACTATTTTACGTCACATATAAACAAATCACTAAAATGACATATGTATATAATTGTTTACATAAAAAATGTTTTAAGTATTACGCGAATAGAAGCTATATGAGGTGAATTCAACTAATGTGATTTCAAACGGTTCTTATTTAGTTCACCTCTAATTCGATTTTAGTTTTTAATCGAATTAAAGGTTGGCTAAATAAGATCCTTTGAAATCGATTTAGTAGAATTTACCTCTGGATCAAAATCCGAGGACCATCCGTGAGTCGTTTTAATGCAAGGAATTTCGATCAAAACAAGGCTACTTCTTCAGTAAGGGCAAGTAGTTTTTAATTATCAAAAAATTAACTAAATTAACTTAAAAATAAAGAAAAACAACAAAGTCTTATTTTCAAGGGAGCATAATAAGAGAGAAAAAGGTGCTCAAGGCTCAACAATTTTAACCCAAAAAGAATTGGAGATACTTGTTTGCTGGGAGCTTTCGTATATGGTTTGAATGAAGTGTAGCAGCTTAACTTGCTGGTTCATGAGACATCAACGAAATATTTTATCAATATTTGGAAATGTGTACTTGGGTAAGTGGGTGAAGTTTTATAACATGCGGATGTTGTTTTATGGTCGAGGTATTCTTCTACCGTTAAAGATATTATTCTCATACTATTCAATCACTTTTTTTTTTATCAATTTCCTTTTCATTATTAAAAAAAAACTTTTTATATGTGTATATTCAAAAACTATTTATTTGCGTAAGTTTTTGGAGCCACAAGAAGGCTTAATTCTGCTACTGCAGACTGATGTCCGACAACAGATGTATCATAAAGATTAGTTTTTAGTTGTTTTCTATTTCTTTTCTTTTTGTCAGCTTTTCTTACAAAAAAGGCCAAATACCTCTCGTGGACCTTTAAGTTATATGTTTAGAACATATTAGTCCTTTAAGTTTTTTTGATTATCAATTGGTCCTTTTAAGTTACTTTTTGTTACACATTAGTCCTTTAAGTCATAATGTTTACATTGTCATCCATCTTTTCAGCCAACTTTGTTAAAAGTGCTTATAAACCATTTAACATTAAGATGGTAGGTCTAAAAGTGTTTATGACATCAAACATGATTACTTATACACATTTTCTTCTTGTTGTTTTTGAATTTCAAGCCTAATTTACATATAAATATTTGATCAACAATATTATAAATCAAGTAATCGGTCAATTTTGTTTTGAATCAAGACCGAATAACACACCTATGAGCTCTAGGTTTGAGAGCAATGAATTTGGACAAACCAACTTAACATTAAACATCCACATAAACACTTTTTGATTGAGTTTGATAAAATTAGGATAATGATGCAAATATTTTATGACTTAAAGGACCAATTTGTAACCAAAAAAACTTAAAACACTAACTTGTTATAATCATGTAACTTAAAGGACTGCAAAAGATATTTGATCTAAAAAAAACACTATTTATTTGGTCTCGTTGTTATATTATATTTCCTCTTGTGGAGTCGTGAAATGTGTTGCGATTATGTTTTTCTGGCCGTTCAACATCGATGGCCTGAGTTTGTCTTTTTGGTATGTGGTGGTTGATACCATATTCGTTTTCTTTCTTGGCGGTGGATGGAAGTTCTGTTTGCTCGCAACGTAGGTGGTGATGGACCAGTAACGAAAGTGGTGATTTGTGTCTGCATATGATATGTTATGGTTTGGATGGATATTTTGTTGTGTTGGTTGGTGGTGGTTTCCATGGTGGTGCTGATATTGGATTTTTTGTGGTGGTTTTTAGCAAGGATGCTCGTGGTGGCTGGTGTTAGTTTTTGGTGGTGATGCTAGTGGTGGCTGGTGTGGTTTTCAGTGAGGATTAATGGTGGTTTTTGTGGTGGTGGTGGTGCTAGTGTTTGTGGTGGTGCTTGTGGTGGCTAGTGGTGGGTTTTTATGGTAGTTATGTTTTTTTGTGGATTTTCTTCATTGGGTTGTTGTTGATGAGTTTGTAGCTGAGCACAAGGGCCGATTTGATTTTGATGAGAATGATGGTAACAATGATGTTGAAGAAATTGGGGTTCTTGAAGCCATGTTGGCTGGACGTAAGAGCAGAAAACCCAGTGCTTCAACAGACAAGCCTGAGGCTTCTGTAACTCCAACTCAAATTGAGAGCGAGAATGAGAATGATGGGGTTTGTAACACCCAAGGCTGACGAGGACGGGGAGTGGTCGCCGGTATACAAGGCATGACAATGAGAGGCTCCCGACAACTTCTAGACGAACCAAATCACACTGGAATGAGAGGGACCTTGAAGCCGTGCAGGTGTGGGACTGCAAGGTTAAAGGAAGGCTTATAAGAATTGTTTGGTACTACCTATATCAACAAAATGCATCTTCTTTTTGGTAGCCTATTTCATAAGAACTCCACAGTTAAGTGTGCTTGACTTGGAGTAATCTTTGGATGGATGACCTACTGGGAAGTTTCCCAGTAAGCGTGCGAGTGAGGACAAAACACACTGAAAATACTCGTGTTGGTTTGTAGGGTCAGTCGACAATACTTAAAGTCGTATGGGATGTTACAAATGGTATCAGAGCAGACCTTTCATAGTACAGTGTGGTTCGGGGACGAACCAAGCGGAAGCTGGTGGGCATGTAACATCCAAGGCTGACGAGGACGGAGAGTGGTCGCCGGTGCACAAGGCACGACAATGAGCGGCTCTCGATAGCTTCTAGATGAACCGAATCACATTAGAATGAGAGGGATCCTGAGGTCGTGCAGGTATGAGACTACATGGTTAAAGGGAGGCTTATAAGAATTGTTTGGTACTACCTATATCAACAAGATGCATCTTCTTTTTAGTAGCCCATTCCATAAGAACTCAACAGTTAAGTGTGCTTGACTTGGAGTAGTCTTTGGATGGGTGACCTACTGGAAAGTTTCCCGGTAAGCGTGCGAGTAAGGACAAAACACGTTGAAAAGACTCGTGTTGGTTTGTAGGGTCAGTCGATAATGCTTAAAGTCATCTGGGATGTTACAAAGTTGGTGCTATGGAATATAACAACCGAAAGCCCACAAAAAAGAACGTAGGGCCAAGAAAGAGAAGGGTGGGAATAATGGAGATGAATCTAATGTGCTGCCTACTAATGGCAAATTTGAGAAGGATACAAACAGTAATGGAAATGACGATTCTTATGTACAAGAGTCTAGTTCCCAATATCTCAAGTAAAATGAGGACAATGGTAGTGGTAAAGAGAATGAGTAGAGAAATCTTGGCCATTTTTTGCGAGACATGTGAGGAGGAGTTTGAGTCAAGGAATAAATTACATAAACATCTGAGCGGCTCTGGGCATGCAGCAATGAAATTTTGATAAGGAAAATACGGTAATGATCAATCATTATACATGTTAGAAGGTGTTGCTTGTTTCAAGAATTGGGCTATTAGTTTATTGTGGTTTTGTGGGGTGGTATGTGTTTTCTAGGTGGTGATTTTTTTGGGTGTTTGCATGTGCTTAATTGCGCTCAACTGTAGAAGAGAAGCAAGGTGCGGTTACACGGGTTTTTGGAAGGTTTGATGGTTCTTTTGGAGGGGTTTTGCAACGGTTTGGCACAAGATTTGTTTCTGCTACTGCACGGGTGTTTAGACTTTGGTTTTTGGAGATGACTTTTTGGTTTTGGTGTTTAGTTTTTATTGGTTTCGGGGGCCTCAGCAGAGGTTGTTTTTGGTTTGTTTGTAGAAGTTTGAGGGTGTTTTTGGTTTGTTGGTAGAAGTTTGTATTTGATGTTTGAGTGTTTGTTAGGGTGTTCTGCATATATACGACACACTTTTCCTTTGTATGTTGCTACTTTAAGACTCCTAATCTAGCATTCCTTGTGCTTGCTAGAATTCTTTACGTTTTGAATAAACTTCATTTTAGCTTCTTCAAAAAAAAGTAACGAATAACTATAGGAAATGTCGAGATATTAGTGGGTACCTACACTTTTTTTCATTTTAATAATAATTCACCTATGAATTACTTTTGTAAGGTGTAACCAGTTTTGTTCCCGAGACCATGGAAATGGGTGTTTGCATCTTAACTGATTTAAAATAAAATCATAATTTGATTAAAGAAAACCAAAAAATCGCATTAAGTTAAAATTTATTCCATATGCTTTTGTGACAACCACTAAAATCGAATCAAATTTCATATTCTTTTTTCAAAACGGAACCAAATTAAATCACATACATTTTTTTTTATAGTAAAATGTGCTTATAGCATTTCATTAATAATCAGATGTTCAATACAACGAGGTACAATAAAATAAGTGGTGGGACTAGCTAATAATGTGGCAGCCCCGGCAAGGACGTGAGCTACCTCATTTGCTTGTCGCTGAGTAAACTCAACCTTAGAGTTTGTGAACTGTGAACTAAACAACCTTCTGCAAGCAGAGATAATAAGACCAAATTCAGTAACATCTGGACGAGGGTGGTTGAAGGCATCCACAGTAATTTTGGACTCCAATTTAAAATCAACATTGTCAAACCTCTTATCACTTAACCATTCCAAAACATAATAAAGACCTAAAGCCTCACCCATTAACATAGTGTAGAAACGGGAGCGGAATGGATTTAGCTAGAATAAAAACTCCCTCGTCATCACGAATATACAAACCTATTCCTGTTCTGTTTAATGCATTCGAGAAGGAAGAGCCAACATTGCATTTTACTTTACCTTGGTGAGGACGCTGCCAAGAAATAGGAGACATAACCTGATGTTGCTACTGCCCCAAGACTCTTGCAGCCGAATTGGTGGTTTGCGGTTGTGCTATGCATAGCCGAGCTGCTGCTATGTGTTGCATGTGTTGGGATGTTAGCAATCAACCAATCCTCTATGAGATGGCGAGCTCTGTCCATAACTTGCGCCACTGTTCCTGTCACTCCTTGCCAAAGCCGTAAATTCCGATGCTTCCATAAGCTCCAAAGAAGAGCTGCAAACTGTTGGTTCTCGGCACACATAATATATATTAATACTTTTTTCTTTGGATGATAAACAAAATGATAAAATCATTATAATCTCGCACACACGTGAATGTGTCAGGTTTGAGCCTTGCCACAACGTTCAGCCGAACAATTTCTGTATTTTTATTAGTTGAGGTAGAACTTGTGAAATACATATATTTATTTCTCTATTTGTGTAATATATTGCATTAATCCATTACTTGTTGGTTTTTACTTTTTTAAGAAAAATGTTAACGAGTGCGGTTGAAGTAATCTTTAAGATTCTTAAATCATAAATTTAATAGATTTTACTTCAAACTTATGATTTTGACGTGTGTTTAACCACGAATATTAAATTTTTGGATTGGATAATTTTTGACCTCACAACTGATCTAAACTACACTGCAAACATTTGTATCTATATGACCATGTTTTTTGTTTACAAGAGAAGACAATTTCATTTCTTTAAAAATCAACATGAAATGTGACAACAGAAAGTCAGAAGCAATATGGGCTTTACAACAGAAACCCGAATAGTTGTGCCCGAAGACGCGACCCGTTAACTTCGCTTATAATAAATTGTTGAAGCAAAGAATTAGGGTTTCATATTTGCAGTTCAATCACAGAAAAAACAACAAAGATGATTTACGACGTTAACTCTCCTCTTTTCCGTTCCTTCCTCAGCCAGAAGGGTGGCTCCTCCGATAAGAGGTTTTTTCTTCATTTCCTTCAATTCCATTCTTTTCAAGTTTACATAGGACCTGTTTGGATAATCAGCTTATAGAAAAGTGCTTATTTTTATAGTAAAAGATGTTGAAATGTTTTTGTATATGCCATAAGTTGTTTAGACTTTAGATAAGCTATATTGGAGAACTTATAAGAAAAAAGTTTATGAAAATTGTCATAAGCTGTTTTCATAAGTTCTCCCAGTAGATAAGCCCAAATAAGAAAATTCAAACAGGCATTTGGTGTAAGAACAAGGGGTGGAAGGCCAATAGGCGTTTTGCAATATGGAATGCTGGCCAGGCTTTATCCAACTAGGTTTGAGTTTATGTTACAGATAACCCTGTTATATGTTATGAAGCACATACACAAACATCGGGCATATCGGACGATGCCAACACTGATACGTAGTAGGCACTGATACGTTTAAAATATGGAAGTGATTGAAGGTAACCGCTCATGTTGGGTCTTTTTCACTGTCGGACACTCAGACCCATGTTTGTTCTAATGTGTTGGTGCTGCATAGTTTTATCGGACACTGTGACACATGTTTATTCTTATGTGTTGGTGCTGCATAGTTTTAATGTGCAAATTGGCTTGAACTGAAGCTTTTTTTTTTCTTTCCTTTTCATTTTCCTCTTTAAGCTGTCCAACATTGAGAACAGGATTTTGAGGTTGTTTTGAGTTTTTGATTGAATAACTAGACTTTTGAATCATTATGCACAATTTCTGTTCGTAAGTTTTTGATTGGTTTCGAGTTATGAATGATTTTGAATATAATGGTTTGTAATTAGTCATGTTTATTGATTGGAGACTATGGTGTGGATTGATAGTTTTATCGGACACTGAGACACATGTTTATTCTAACACGTTGGTGCTGCATAATTTTAAACTGATATTTTTTTTTTTCCTTTTAAACTGTCCAACATTGAGAACAGGATTTTGAGAAGGTGGTTGAGTTTTTGATTGAATAAATAGACTTTTGAATCATTTTGCACAATTTCTATTAGTTACGAAGGATTTTGATTATAATGATTTGTAATTAGACATGATTATTGATTGGAAAGTATGGTGTGGTTTGATATTTTTTGTACAATCATTTGAGAAAGGTGGTTTCAAGTTTTTGATTGAATAACTAGACTTTTGAATCAATGTGCACAATTTCTTTTTGTAAGTTTTTGTGTGCATATAACAAGTTTAGTTAGTTAAGACAGATTTTGAATATAATTGTTTGTAATTTGACGCAATTAATGATACAAAATTATGGTGTGGTCTGATATTTGTCTTAAGTGATGGAATTCATTGCCTTTATTGCCTTGAAGATATGGTGTTGGCCTTATTGTCTTGAAGTTATGGAAATCATTCCATTGTCAAAAAGGAGTTGTAAACTTTTAATCATGGATATTATTTTGAAATATATTGTGTATTGTTTTGCTGTGTAAGATGTATATATAGTTGTGTAGATTTCTTTTTTGTGTATGTGTCTCTTTGGGTCCTGTTGTTGGCATTGCTTGCATAAAATGAATATTTTCGTTGTTGGTAATGTGGGTCTCTTACATATCATCGAATGATTGAAAGAAATCCTTAGCTCCTCATGGACTAGTAAAGGTTTAGTCTAGAGAGCATGCTTAGCTCTTTTTTATTTCAAATTGTTAACCAATGCATGTTTGCTTATTATTTTGATATTACCATGATAAATTGGAGTTTTTGTATGTCGGTTACGACATTATGAAGCTCTTATTGAGAATTTATATAGATTGCGTTAACTTCTGCTGCATTGTTTTTCTATGTTATTTTGCTGGTTTTTTCCCCTGGCCCTCGGCATGATTGATCATTTGGTCAAATATATGTTCATCGATAATGAGTTCACGTTGATGTTGATTTGAGATTATGTTGTTAGGTTTTTTAATCAAACTATTTTTTGAAAAGGCTTTTAATCAAACTATTGTTTTTTATGTTAGGAAAAATGAGGAGCAGAAGCCAAAAGAACAGAGATTCAAAGCCAATGAGAACAAGCCAGTTATGACAGAGTGATAAACAACAATGCTCCATTAAAATGAATAGCATGTTAGTTTGTTATTTTACGGGTGCTATGAAATGGAAGATATTTTAGATTGTTTTCTGATATATATTTTGTGGTGACTTTAGAGCTTGTTATTGTAATGGTTTGATTTTGATTATGGTTACATGAACCTGTGTTGAACAACGACTTTGAGGACAAATGCAATGAAAGTACTCGTTTAAAAGTTTTGTTTGAAATATTTTCATTACTACGGTGACATTATTTATTACATAACAAGCGATGATGCCTTTGGATGATTTTTTTCAACTCCAAACAATGGCTTATTTTGTAGCATTAACTGGTTAACTGTTTCAGTGGTGGTACGAAAATATAAATAAAAACATGCTAACTAAATTTGATTTAAAGTAGACGGTGTCATGTGTTTGTGCTTACAGTTTGCTAAAAAAAACCTTTGTGGTAAGAGAAATTCGGGCATTTTGTGATTTATGAATATTATAGATACATGACCATATTTGATGGGTTTGTTGAAGTTTGACATAGTTCCAGATCTATCAGCTGCCTCTAGGCTTTATGTCAGAAACAATAGGAAGAAGTATTGGCAATTACATTGACGAGATTATAGAATATATAGTTTTTTTTATTTTATTTTCTTTAAATGACACTAAACTCGTAAACTCGCGAGTTTATCCGAGTCTGATCGAGTCTGCCATTAACAGGTCTGAGTGCGAGTCAGTCAACTCTTGTTGGGCACCTAGAGTCGCAAACTCTTCTGAGTCTACGAGTTGATTCATGAGTGTGACAACCATTTATGTTAGTCTATATACATAGCTAAGCCTTTAAGCTTATTGATGGTATATTAATGACCAATTTAAATACCTTATTAAGGAATATCTAAAAAATGTTTATATCATATATCATCGCATTACAGTTAGACTTTTGGAAAAAAAATTCATTTAGACTTTATAAAATTCAGTTTGATCGTCCGAACATGCTTATAAGCAGGCTAAGAGTCCAAATCATACCTTACGAAGGTTATTATATTATATCTAACATTACAAAAACCTATGACAGGTTTTGGACCTTAAGCTAGACCTATTTAAAGAAGAGACAATATATAAAATCAATGTTTCAAAATATGCACATACTCCATTTCAATTTCGAACACTTTGAGCAAATTCTGTCACATTTCCATGAGTGGTACAAAAACGAAGTCATTTTTTTTTTTTTTTAACCAAACAAACTTAACTTTTATTTTTTATCAATAAAGATGAATACAAGGAGGAACATAACCGTAGACTTGGTGGCTAGCATACGAAATGGCAGCTCTAGCTCTAGCTATGGAATGAGCTATCATATTTGCATGCCGTCGGGTAAACTTAACCTCAAAGGTACAATTCAAAGCTAAAATACTCCGAATACTATTGACACAAACATTAAACTCAGATAAACCTTCAGTGTTCGCATGAACTGCATCCACTTATGAATCGCTTAGAAACGTCGCACTTGATACTCCCATTGTCCGAACCAACCTCATGACAGTCAGCAATGCAACGGCCTCTCCCACATTCACTTGCATCTCAGGCTGTATCCAACCTGTCCAAGCCTTCACAAAGTCACCTTCCCTACAACGAATGCATCCTCCATAACCTGTTCTGTCACAATTTCGAAAGAAACCAGCATCCATGCTGCACTGGAAGTCACGCTGCGCTAATACTTGTCTGTTCCTGTCGCGGCTGTCTGCTGTTATAACATTCCGAGTCGCATTCTGCACCATCCGCCATTCAGCATGCATCATTTGCACAATGTTAACTAACAATATGTCATGCGCTTTACTACTTTTGATTCCAAATAAAATCATTTCGATTCTTCCAAATTCCCCATATAATAATCAACATTCGACTAGCAATGCTCTCTGGCTCATCCACACAAACATCCAATAGAGTTGCTCCAACCGAATTGAAGCAAGCCAACCGAGATTTTGGAGTTGCAGCCAACCCTGCTACTTTCCAACAATCTGCACTGGTATGGCAATAAAATAAGATATGCCAATCTGATTCAACATAATGTTCACACAGCTCACAATGTAAAGGGCAGGAAACATGGTGTGTATTTAGCCGATCTTGAGTCGGTAAACAACTTCTATAAATCCTCCAAATTAGATTCCACATTTTTGGAGGAATTTGTGCTCTCCACACACTATCCCTATCTCCTTGGACCAAACACCTCTCTTACTTCATCGACATACGCATTGCATAACAATAACCGGATCTAACCATGTAAATACCATTCTTCTCCTCATTCCAACTCAACACATCTTCACGATCCTCCAAAAGTAATGGGATAGACAGAATTGAGTGACTAACATCAGGTGGTAATAGATTATCAGGCGTGAATAGATTACAGATCTTCAGCACATCTCACTTTCTATCTCCTTGCATCATCAAGTCGCAACAGGCATATCATAAACCTCATTCTTTTGCGAGGAATCCACCCAACTCGAACCAGCAGACCGTAGCCAAGGATAACTCGTTACTTTTACCTTCTTTCCATCACCTATACGCTGTCTACATCCATGAAAAAGAATATGACGTGATTACCAATCATATCGTCCGATTTTCATAAATGCAAATGGACATTTTCAGACCAATGAAGCAAAAATGAGCATACTCATGAGTGACTTTTGGCTACTATTAGCAGTATCTTAAATTACCAATTTTCCAGCAACCACACTTTATTCCTTCCTCACCCATCTTATTCTTATTCCTTCTTCTCCCATCTTATTCTCAACATACTGTCCTCTATTCCTTTTCCATTAAATAATCAAGAAAAAGATTATGATTGGACATCTTTATATCGTTATAATGTTACTAGACTCCTATTCAAATATATATGCATAAGGGACAATGGTATAAATCTACTGAATGAACTGAACATGAGACATGAATAATTTCTAATAGGGTCGAAGGAATATATTATTACCATACAAAGAATGAATACGAGGTATCAACTCAGTGATAAGGGTTTGACCTTGTAACTTGGAGGGACAAAATTCAAATCCCGTTGGAGACAATTGTAAACTGACCATTAGTACCACTTTGTTTAATAATAATTTCCTTTATTTTTTTTGTATGCACAGCTATGCCATTAATATGAAGTCCACAAGGAATATAATATGCTTGTAAGAGTTAGGAAATAATAAACATGATGAAAACACTCTTAAAAGTGAGAATTCAAAAGAGAGTGCAAATGGTTCATAAGTCATAGGTAGAAATATTGTTCTCATTATCCATTTCAAATAAAATCGATAGTCTTATTACTCAACCTTCGCAAGAACAGTAAAAAAGGAACCCCAATGAACAAGGGGAAAATCATTTTAGTTAAATTGTTGCTCAACTAAATTCTTGTCATTTTGAGAACAACTCCATGACCAGGTTCAATCAGCAAACGAAAGGCTGGTGAATGATAGTAACTTGACGAAAGAGAGACGCGAAACTTTGACAGAATGAGCGTCAAAAACACCTTCAATTCTATCATGGATAAATGTTGTCCAGGACAGACACGGGAACCGATTCCAAATGGCATATAAGCTTGTGGAATCTTGCAGGCTCCAAGAACACCATTTGCAAATCTTTCAGGATTGAACTTGTGTGCATCGGGCCCCCAGATATCAATGTCTTGTTGCAATATCGCAATTGGAATCTGCATATTAATTCCTTTTGGAACTTTGATACCTTTTAAATTAATATCTTGGAATGATGTTCTGGTGATAAATACTGCTGGTGGATAAAGCCTCAAAGTCTCTTGAATCACCATGGTTAACTGCAAATATTGCAACATTTTTATATAAGATGTTTACTTAATGCATAAGAATGGTATCGAAGCTTTAAAAAGATGTAGTACAATTATATTGATAATTGAGACAAACATTTATTGAAAATATTGATAATTGACATGGAAAAATATTGTATTTGAAATTCTTCTGTTACAAGCATATTGTTTAGCTTACACAAAGACAAATACGAGATTCAATATATGTCATTCAAGCTTCAGAAGTCTATGGTCAAGATGATTAATCTGAAGGGCAATGGATTTTAATATATTTAATGAAAAATTTGGCATAAAACATACCGTTTTCATGGTTCGAAGTATACTTGCATCTGGATTACCATTTCCGCATACTTCAAGCACCTCTGCACGAGCACGATCTTGCCAATCTTGGTATTTAGCTAACAACATTAAGCACCAAGATGCTGTAATTGCAGTAGTATCATGTCCAGCAAAGAATATAGTTTTGCAGTTATCTATAATGAACCTGTCTTGTGAGATTGAGTTTGAAAAGAAGCCATCACTGCCCTCACAATTTTTTGCACCCTCAAGTATCATTTGCAAGAGATCTTGTTCACGGCCTTCCTCTTGTCGTTGTTGTACGAGCTTGGATATATTTGAGTTTATATCTTTCTCTAATCTCCATATCTGTCTATTGTTTTTGTTTGGCAAGTATCTAAAACAAATCATGGTACCATATTCCACATTAGTATCATCAATAACAAGAACAAGAAATATATTAAAATGGAAAAACAATACACTATATTGCTCACGATTCGGTACGAAAGTCTTTCAATGATCATGCGTACCTAAAGCCCGGAATTCCAACATATATCTTGGAGAGGAGTTTTAGAAGATCTCTAAGCTTTGTGAATATTTCTTTTCCTTCGACATAATTGCTCCCAAAACTAACTCTAGCAATTATGTCAGCTGACAAGCTTCGCAGATCTTCATCAACTTTAATCTCTGAAACTACTCCATCTCTTTCTATTCTACTTTCCCAAGATCTTATCAGTA
>Ga0315913_1006108_pt1 | contig 14614 bp, 9 predicted proteins | sample MpolsnodulesMG_FD_207736 | JGI IMG/M metagenome (GOLD analysis project Ga0315913, IMG submission 207736) | Medicago polymorpha root nodule microbial communities from Los Angeles, California, United States - small nodules | ecosystem: Host-associated > Plants > Roots > Nodule | place: USA... | reverse complement strand
CTAGAAAGATCAAGAAATTAAGTGTTTGAGTTAGTTCTTTTGAGTGCTCTTGTAAATTATTGATAGCTTGAGTATTCTATTAAGATTCTTTTGTGAATTATTTAAGAAAATTTGAGTGTTAAAATTTCAAGAAAATTGCAGCAGCTTCTATAAGCTCATGCTAGAAAATACACACTCAATAATATTTTCTATCAGTTGATTAAATGTGCCACTAGATTCTTCACTTTAGATGGTAGTCCCAACTCCCATGAATTTGCATGTGTCTAGAAGACTAGAACTGCCTGCACGCCAAGTATTTGTGTAAGAGATGTGCGCTTTGGCTAATCAACTGATATGCTATAGTAGACTTCAAACTTAAGAGATTTATTGCTTGTCCTGACGTTGCCTTGTAAGTTGTCAAGATATTTTAAATAATTTGCGCCTCAGATCCAGCTGTCTTGAAAATGAGAAAACAATCATCGGCAAATAAAAGGTGAGAAACTACCGGAGTATTAACACAAAGCTACACCCCATGTAAATCATCCCTCTTCTATGCTTGCCGAATAAGCGCAGACAACCCTTCTACACAAAGACTAAATAAGTACAGAGATAATGGGTCACCTTCGCGCAACCCCCTCCCTGGGATAATCCGACCAACTAAATTACTGTTGACAATGACTGAGTAGTCCACAAATCTGACACACATAAGAATTCAATGCACCCATTGTGGTGCCAACCCCAATTTCAACATTTCTTCATTCATATACATCCAGTCGATTCTATCGTACGCTTTGCTAATATCCAATTTAAGTGCAACATTATTATTACTCTTACGTCGGTCCACTTTCATGTGATGGACAACTTTTTTTTTTGGAGTTATTGTGCTTTTTGGATCAATCGTATCATCTTAAAAAAATGATATTATAAAGATGGTAATTCAAGTAGGGACTAAGTTATGTAAATTTATTTTTGTTAAGAGGTTAAAAGTTGACTTTATTTTTTTCTTCAATAAGTTGACTTTATTTTTTTCATTGATTTAATTGAGTATCACAGTTTTTCTCATAGACAAAATGCATTTGTTTTATCAAATCTAAAATGAATTTTCATTTTACAAGATAAAATAAAATTAATACGAAACGATTTTATTCCTCAATTCTTGGCTCACATTTTCATAAAGGGCTATATTGATAGCATATTTACATAGGGCAAAAAAGAAATCATTGGAAGGAAAAATATCAACCTCTGAAATAAATTTCCAGTATGTTCGTTCATTGAATTTACGTGAATTTTCCGTTGTAAACGTTATCATCTATCTTATTATAAGACATTTGTATTTTTTAAAAGAAACTAAAATGAAATATATTATTGAATTGCTGGAAAATTCTGGACAAAAAGTGCCAAAAACCAATAAAAAGAATATAATTTTACATCAAGAAACAAGAAGGACCAAAAGAAAAAGGATAAATGCAACTCTGTTACAAAAAGATTCCTAAACAAGATAAAAGACCTAAGAAGTACGAAATTTGTATAAAAATTTCCTAATACAAATATAAGAAATTTGTATTAATTATTAATATTATCTTGTCACTCTCCCATGATTTGTATAAAACGTTGAAAATGACACTATCATTCACTCAACAATGACAAATCTATGGTCGGTACTTTTACTCCATCGACCATCATCACGTAGGGTACATACCATTGTGCAGGACAATTATTTTTAAAAAATCACAAATGTTAATAGTAAATTGCTATATTAATGAGTTTTTCTATCATGTGCAAATTTACACATGTTAAAGAAGTTTAAAGTAGTAACTTTGACTTAAAACATGTGGTTTTTATATTAAATATGTAGTTTTTGAATAAATACTTATTAATTTTCAACAAAAGCTATTACTTTTAGTTGCCTTAACATGTGCAATATTGTACATGTTAGACAAACCCTAATAATATTTATTCCTTTGTCTGAATTTGAATCAAGGATCTCAAACTCCTAACCTTTAACTTAAATCAGTTGAACTATCCAAACAATTCATCACACTTTTATTTTGTAGTCTATCCCTTGTTAGAAGACAAATTAAATACTACATCCGTCTCCTTTTAATAGTCATTAGAAGTTTGTGTACGATTTTTAAAGAAATGATTAGTTGTGTTGATTTTAATGGTAAAATTAGTATCATTTATTAAAACACCCTTATTAATTGTGGTTAGTGAAATAGTTGAATTGGATGAAATTCAATAAATAAGGGTATATTGGTGGAAAGAAAATAATAAATGTTGTATTAGTATTCTAAAGTGTCAATTATTTTAAAATAAAGAAAAAAAAATGCTAAAGTGATAATTAAAATGAGAAAGAGGAAGTATCTTTTTAATATACACAACTATTAATTATATGGTGGTTTTAATCAAACAATTACCATTTGATATAAGGTGATCATGAGAACGACATCCAACGAGTTTGTAAGTGGTTAAAACGACATGATACCAACTAAAGGCACTCAACGCTCAAGTCAATATATGAACTAAAAGTTTAGAGTTGTTAGAAATTAGAAGACCTTACTTTAAAGTATTGTTGAAATCCATTTTTATAGAGTTGACTTACGATTCCTAAGTGATCATGGACTAGTCATTGGTCGACAATTACAGTCGGTGGACTTCGTAACCGTTGACCGTGCATCATTAATGGAGGGCAAGAGGTTATAATCCCTAGGGTATCTGATGCTTATGTCGTTGCAATTATGCCCCCGTTTAGGGTAAGGGTGCAAATAACGTTTTCGATCTTTAGTGGACTGTGTCCAAGTTTTGACTATGTATTGAGTAAGGCTCTTTAGACAGACCAGAACAATATTAATCTAGGGAAATATTAATTTGTGCCCTTGGGGTATAAGTTAAGAAGACAAATGTAGACATTTTTTCTTAGAATTTGTGCATTCAATGTCTTAATTAAAAGTTGCAAAAGTTATACTTTCAATATAAAATTTATTTTTAATTTCCATTTTAAACTCCTTAACTTCTGCCCTAAGGTAGGGCACAGGTTAACATGACCTATTAATCTATTATATTTTTTTGGCTTATTCAATCACCCGGTCCCTTAACTTAATTAATTGTCTCAATTTGGTCCCCTAACTATAATTGTTCCAATTTGGTCCCTTATGTTTTTGCTCCGTTACTAGTTTTACTCCTTTTTGTTAGTTTCTCTCAAAAAAATGTTAACAGAAAGGACTAAAACTTGTAACAGATCAAAACATAGGAGATCAAATTAGTACATAAGTTAACGCTTTTTTAGAGAAATTAACAGAAAGGACTAAAACTAGTAACAAAGCAAAACATAAGGGACCAAATTGGTACAAATTATAGTTAGGGGACCAAATTGAGACAATCAATTTAGTTAAGAGACCGGGTGAGTGAATAAGCCTATTTTTTTTACTATTATCATAATAAACATGATGATCACTATAGAATATTATACTAATTAATTAGATAAAATACTCCATATACACGAGATCCACACGAGCAATTTTATGTTCTTAATGAATTGCTTCATCAGTACATTATTGAAAAAGTTATGGTTGGACAGGAATAATGGTTGGACAGATAAGAAATGATAATTTTTTTCTGAAGGAAGATAAGAAATGATAATTTAAAAAATGGATGTTGAAAAACTAATTTATACTTTATTAAAGTTAGGTCAGATCTATGTATGAAATAAATTTTTTGTGGGGTTTCTGTAGGAAATCAAATATTTAATTTGTCCCCTAAAGATTTTATTTAATTCGTCTACACATTGACAGTGTAAAAAAAAATAAAATTTATACATCAATCGGACCAAATTATTTTATCATCGTTAAAAAAAAAAAATCATCATCATGTCACTTTAGCATAGAAATTTCGTTTTAAAATAAATGTCATTTTAGCCTTTCAATGCTACATTAATTAATTAATTTCAAGTTCGCTCCACATTAAATTTGTGTATATCACTTTTAGATTATTATATTCCACTATAGATTTATGACAATTGTTAATAGTCCATAGTTTTTATAATTAAGGAGTTTAATAATCAATAACTAATAGAACCAATTTTGTAAAATTGTTATATTTATTTGTTAATTAATTTATTTTCTTAACCATTCCTTCGTCTCAAATTATATTTCACTTTGACAATTTCATATAAATTAAAAATTATAATTAATATTGCATGGAGAAAAGAAAATACGAGTCACTTTACAAAAATATTATTTATTAATGGTATGATAAAGATGAATTAAAAAGATAGAGCAATAAGTAATAAGGTCATAATATGAAAAGAAACATTAATATTTCGTTGATAATGTAAAATAACATATAATTTGGTACAAACATATTTTACTAGAATGACATTTAATTTGTGATCGAGTAAGTACTATTTAAAATTGATGAAGCAAGCAATCAGTTGAACTCAAATGGTTAATAAACTACGTCAAATGCTGAATTTGGTGGTTTATTCAATATACTTCATCTGTCTTAAAATGTATGCAAAAAATTAATGTATTTGGTTCAAAATTTGTACCAAATACATCAACCTATATTGACTCATTTTTACTTTCATTTTAGAATGGATCGAATAATTCTTAACATTTTTTTTTTATAGAAAAAATACTACTCGATTTGAATTTCCTAAAAAAAAAAAAAAACTACTGGACTTGAACTTGGACGGTAAACCAATCAAGTACATAGATAAGAATGAAAAACATGCTTCTTTTGTAAACAATACCAAAATTGGCACTGTTTTATTTTTTAACTGTACCAGAATTTGGCAGTACTAGTAGAAAAACAGAATGAGTGAATCTTAAAAAACATGCATAAATATCTATCCTCAAAAACACCGAAAGTCAAACATCACAATAACAAGTAACCACTACATAGTAAAACACTCACCTTAATCTCTTCACTTAGTTCCAACAGAATCTTCCTCAGAATCAGATAATGGATTCTCCTTTGTTGGGACCAAATTATCATGTTTCTTCCAACAAATTCAACAGAAAGTTTTTGCTATGTTTCCTTCTCCTCTTTGTTGCTGTCACAACCAGTTAGTTTTCTTTTCTCTTGTTATTGGAACTATAATATTTTTATTATCATTATTAACTCACAAATATATGATGTTTTCATCAAAATATGCTTAATATATGAATATATAATCATAACTCCATTTGTGTATATTCATGATTTATCATTATCATGCTGATGAAAGTGATTTAGATTATTGAATTCAAAGATGATTGATTTTGAGGTAAGAAGAAAATTGATTCAGAAAACTAACATGATGAATTTGGAGAGGTAAAGTTTAATTAAATTAGAGTGAAGGTTCCTGATTTTTATAGTCTGTTTGTTTAGGCTTTTGAGATATTTCAAGTGATTTCAGTAGAAATAAACAAGAAAATTTTTGTCTGGTAAAAAGGGCTAGGATCTATGAAGCACAGACACTCCTCAGATCAAGTGTGTTTGTCGTGTCCGACACCAATATATATGATTACATTGAATTACATCATTTTGTCAAATTATTATCGGTGTCGGCGTATCGTGTCCAATGTCTGTGTCTGTGCTTCATAGGATAGGATGATTAGTGGGTTTAACGAGATCAAAATATGTAGAGGGAGAGATGAGGGGGTAAAAAAACTCTTAACGTTTTTATGTGGCCTTATCTATGAAACACTTGACATTTCAAATTGAAGGCATGTCTGGTGTATGATAATGACACGAGACACGACACTGACACATTTTGTTCTATTCAATAACTTCCGTTTTTATTATTATTGTTAAACTCTTTAACTCACAAATTACATAAAGATTTATTTATTTTTCTTTCATGAATAAACTTAGTAGATGAATGTAAAGTAACCAATATATTCATGGTTTATTATTATCATGCTGGGGAAAGTCCAAAGGGAACATTGTGTTCAAAAGTGATATAGATGTATGAATTATCAGATGATTGATTTTGAGGTGACAATAAAATGAATTCAGAAAATCACCATGATGAATTTGAAGAGGCGAAATTGACTGAAATTAGAGCCAAGTCTGTTGATATTTTTTTTTAAAGAAGCTAAGTCTGTTGATATTTATTGCCTGTTTGTTTTAATATTTGAGATATTTCAAGTGATTCTAGTAGAAATAAGAAGAAATTTCTTTTGGAAAAAGGGCTATGAGGATTCATTGGGTTATAAATGGAACAAAATTTGTAGAGGGAGAGATGAGGGGGTAAAATTTTGAGGGTTTTTATGAAACACCGACACTTGAGATTGAAGGTGCTTTGCTTCTGGTGTCCGACATCATTTTCCCAATTTTTTCCGGTGGCAATGTGTTATAGTCAATGTCATGTCTTATACCTGTGTATGTGTCGGTGTTTCATGGGGCCTTAAATATACACGTGAAAAATAAAAGGTAGCTTTATGTACAAAGTGGTATAGATTAATCATCTTAATCAACCTTATCTTATGCTAAATGCAATTCTTTCCAGTTGTTGGGCTAGGAGTAAGAGGAAACATAAGTTTTTGGATATTGAAAGGGACAGAAAGATATAACGAGGGAAAAACAGCCAATCAGGCACATGTTATTGAATCAGAACTTGGAGTTGTTGCAGCCGATGATGCTCGGTGTTCTGCAGTTGGTGTTTCAATGCTTAGGCTTGGTGGACATGCTGTTGATGCTGCAGTGGCTGCTGCGTTATGCGCTGGTGTTGTTTTCCAAGCTTCAAGTGGCATAGGAGGCGGTTCATTCATGGTTGTGAAATCCTCTTCTAGCTCCAAAGCACAAGCTTTTGACATGAGAGAAACCGCTCCTTTAGCTGCTTCACAGGTTATTAACTATTTCTGCTACACCATTTGAGATTAAAAATTGCTGAAGCAATTGCACAAAATTAAGATACATAATACGAAGCACGGACACTCCTCGGATTAGGCGTGTCCAGGTGTCCGACACGTGTCGTGTCCGACACCGACACTTGTAATTACACCGAATTATGTAATTTTCTCAAATTATTAGCGGTGTCAGCGTGTCAGTGTCTGTGTCCGAAAGAAATAAGAAACTTCCCACAGGTGGAACTTTCCTCACCCTCTAATATCACTTCGGATGCACACATTTGGTGAAAAACGTGAATTTTATACTGTCCAGAAGTACACTTCTGGACAAAATATGTCATCCAGAAGTACCCTTCCGAAGATATTTATGGTGTTTTTAGAAATGTAGCGGGTGGAGAAAGTTTCCCCCACTGTCTAAATTTCGGTAGACTTGGTCACATTGGCTATTTTATATAAATCTGTTTCTTGTTTTTCCTTCTCTTCCCTTTGATCTTTTATGTTGTTTATTCGTCTTTGTTGTTTCCAAGTTCTTAATTCATGTTGCGGGAAATAAGAAAAATTCATATGTTCTTTTAGATACTGCCATTAAAACTTCATTTCTGAAAAGAACGAAAAATCCCACGCTTTGCAGCTTACTTTGACATATTGAAAGCTAGCAGATAATATATCATTTTGATCATTTTCCTTTGCAGAAATCTACAAAAATGCAACTTACATTTGTGTAACTGTTTACTGTAAAAGCAGAATATGTATCAGATCGATCCCGAAGCTAAGTTCTTAGGTGCCTTGTCGGTGGGAGTTCCTGGTGAGTTAGCTGGCCTTCATTCAGCCTGGTTGAAACATGGAAGATTGCCATGGAAGACCTTATTCCAACCAGCTATAGGACTTGCCAAAAATGGTTTCACAGTGTCTCCTACTCTCGAAGAATACTTAGCCAATGATGAAAAAAAGATAATGAGCGATCCTGGGTTAAGAAATATTTATGCACCTAATGGAACTTTGTTAAAAGAAGGGGAGATGTGTAGTAATGTGGAACTTGGGAAAAGCTTAGAGATACTGGCCGAGGAAGGGCCACAAGCTTTCTACAACGGAACCATTGGTGAGAAGTTAGTAAAGGATGTCGCAGAAGTTGGCGGTATTTTAACTGTGGAGGATTTACGAAATTACAAGGTGGAAATTACTGATGCAATGACTGTCAATGTAATGGGGTATACTATACATGGAATGCCGCCTCCTTCAAGCGGAACACTTGCTCTTTCTCTGGTTTGTACATTGATATCCCTCCTGTACCCTATGATATTTCCATGTTGTTACGTAGAAACATGACCTTATCCTCTCTTTCACGAGTCTAATACTGAAAAAAGAGAACATATTTGTATGTAGTTTTGGTTCAAGGGTGGAATGCATCACAACCCTTGCATGCACTTTTAAAACCTTACTAAACCTATGAAGCACAGATACGGACACAAACACCGGATACGACACAGACACCGACATGCCGACACAACTAATAATTTGAGAGAATCACATGATTCAGTGTAATTTTATGTGTCGGTGTTGTGTCAGTGTCCGGACACGTCTAACTCGAAGAGTGTCCATGCTTCATAGTATTAAACTCTAAATAGAACTAGTATAAACAAACATTTAATATCGATACAAAAAGCTGCTGCAATTGTATGCCCGTATATTCTAATGGTCAGTATGAACAGGTCCTTAACATCTTGGACAGTTATGGAAGTCCAGATGCTGCAAAGGGAAATTTGGGTATTCATAGACTAATAGAAGCTTTGAAACACACGTTTGCTATCCGAATGAATTTGGGGGACCCCGACTTTGAAAATATTAGTAGAACTTCATCCGAAATGCTTTCCAGATCTTTCGCTCAAACTATTCAGCGCCAAATACTTGATAACACTACATTCCCTCCAGAGTACTATATGGACAGGTGTGGTATACTCTATTGGTTGAAGTAATTTTAATTTCAATGATACGTTTTGCTTGATATGTTGCAAACTAAGTTCTTGTTTATATGCATTGCATGCAGGTGGGGCCAACTTAGAGATCATGGAACAAGCCATTTGTGTGTTGTAGATGCCGATAGAAATGCGGTATCGCTGACAACAACTGTAAACAGGCATTTTGGAGCGGGGATTCGTTCTACTTCAACTGGTATTGTTATCAATGATGAAATGGATGACTTCTCCACACCTACTGATATATCTCCTGATAAACTACCTCCAGCTCCGACAAACTTTATTGAACCAAACAAAAGGCCATTGTCTTCCATGACTCCTATTATCATTACAAAGGTATTGCATGCAACATGCTTATTGTGAATTTTGACACCAGTAGTTGCATTTTTGGTGACATCGTAGTTTTTTCCATACAAGATTATATATCCCTGGATTCATACACTTTCTTTTGTTGCTTTGGTAGGATGACCAATTGGTTGGGGTAATTGGCGCAAGCGGTGGAATGAGCATTATTCCAGCAGTGACTCAAGTCTTTCTTAATCATTTCATCTTAGGAATGAAACCTTTAGACGCGGTTCTGAGACCAAGGGTCTATACCAAGGTTCTAACTCCTTTATATTCAAATAGTTTCTTTATGCATGATTCTCCTACCTACAATCTAATTGTGATCTATATCTTATGTAGCTATTACCGGATACAGTTTCCTATGAGAACTTGGTTGATCGTGATGGTGATCACATCGAGCTTTCAGAAGAAAGTAGGCTTTTCCTGAAAGAAAGAGGTCATAAACTGTGTGTATGTGAAGGACAAGCTATTACTCAACTTATTGTTCATACTCCCAAAACACCTTTGAACGTTAATAGGAAAATTGGCGAAAACACCGATTCACATATAAAGCGCGGCACTCTAACAGCGGTAAGTGACCCAAGAAAAGGCGGTTGTCCAGCTGCTGTATAAATAAATCAATTCATCTATTGTTTAAATCGATTAATTCATATTAAAATTTGTAAAATTTAAAAATGTCAATATATAATTCATTGTTTAACCGGAACATTTGTCCGGTCATTGTTATAATCTATTCATGTATATAGTGCTTTCTCGAAGGATGAATAAAGTGTTTGGATTAGTTCTTTTGAGTGCACTTTGTAAATTATTTAATACTTGAGTATTCATATTAAGTTTCTTTTGTAACATTTGAGATTTAAATTTGAAGAAAATTGCAACTTCCATTGGTTCAATCTAAAGAAAACAGAATTAATAAAGAATTTTTATCTGTTGATTAAATGCGCCAAAGTAAAAGACAAATTACATGGATTTAGTCAAGAATCTAAACATTCAAAAGAAGTTGCAGCTTCTAAGGTTCATGCACAAACTTGGCACCTTAAAAGGAAACACTAGAGTGCATTTCACTCGTTTTTCACCGTCTGATGATTCGGACCGCCAAAGATGGTGCCACTTAGCCAAATTTTTTGACAAAGAAAACTAAAACAGAAAATGGTCGAAAACACATCAACCAGAAATATATCTGTAACCTCGCTGCTCAGGCCACCATTGCCTTGCAGCCGTCACCGGAGGTCGCTCGCTGCGTTACAAGCCAAGTTTCAACATTCTATTCACATGTGTTTCAACTTTCAATTATACATAAAGGATTAAGATGGATCACTTAAAGTAGTTTGAGAGACAAATGTTACAACAAAGACTTCTATTCTATTTTGTTGTAGGTATTGTTGTATTGCATATTTTTACTTTCTGCTATCTCATTGATTTTGTACAATATGCTTGTTTTAAATCCCTATTTTTTAGTTGAATGAAACCTTCTAAACGTCATCAAACAAGAATATATATAGATGCTCGTTGAGTCATCGAACAAGTAAAGAGAAAAAATGTAATTGCTGCATTAACATTTTCGGTTCACTTCTAGCTAGGTGCGGATCCAGGACTAATTTTTTCAAAGGTAAACTGCAGTTGTCGGAAAAACGTCAGAGGATCCGGATCCTTGGTATTGGTCAAAGACAAGCTTTCAGAAATTGGTATTAGCTAAGGTTCACACTATGATAACCAACATAACTGGAAAAAATTCCATCCAATTTGGATTGTCAATCGAACTCGAAAAAAAAACCAGAATGACATTAATAACTACATGTAAAAACCTTCCAAAACTCATCATAGCCTAAGTCACAAATAATAGGCTACCAAAAGACTACCAATTTACATCATATGCTGAACAATTAATTTCCTTCTATCTGACATGAATATTATATCTTGATCATTAGATTAATGTGACAGTGAAAAATTGGCAGCAACACAATTCATCATCCTGTGCTGAAAAGTTATCCCAAAAGATCAAAACAATTAATGTAAAAGGTAGAAAATATATTCATTAGCATTTATAAAAAAAACATAACATATTATGTAATATCCAACAATGAAGAATTTGGTCAATGTCCATTTTAATAAAAGCTTGTGTAATTCTCACTTCTTGTTCATGTCCATTTGCCTAAGCTATTTTTTATCATCACCTAATCAAAGTAAATGAAAATAGTTCATGCAAGAAACAAACTAACATAAATACCATAACAATGCTTCGTACTTTCTTCATTCACAATCACGATGAATACAATTTTTTTTTCATATGTTTATTTGTACTTATACCCTCTACAATAGGACAGTACGAATATTTTCTCTTACAAGAGCAATGGCCGTTTGAATATTGCCAGAATATAGGTTTATAATCGATGGATTGTTTCCTAGCAACTTTACCGGTGGGCAACCAAGTCAATGCAATACAGGGACACAAGCAGGGCAATCACTGTCACCACAAGATGTAAGTAACTTGATCTCTATAAAATTGATTTTTATAAATTTGCTTTATAAATTTTTTGCTTTAGTCATCTAAATTTTTTTATAACTTGATTTCTTGATATTTTATAGGTTTCTTCGATAAAGCAAGGTCTTAACTACGCTTGGATCAATTACAGTGGTGACAATTTTCGGTTTTGGTCTAAACAATGGGATACTCATGGCACTTGTTCCTATGCAGACTACAGCCAGTATCAATTTTTTGATTTGGCGTTGACGATTTACTTTCGACAATCGCTAATAACCATACTGGCCAATCTTAAAATCAAGCCTGGTCCAACGGCCAACTATATAACAAGGGAGGTTGCGAATCTACTAAAAAGGGTAACTGGTTTTTACCCACGACTTAGTTGCTATAATGGCAGATTAGTAGCAATTGGCATTTGTGTGGATACAAATGGAGATGGGATAGATTGTAATCCCTTCAATAATAACGGTGGAAACAGCTTTCTTTTGGTGGGCGCCGCCTTAACATGGTGTAATAATTGGCAAGGTTCAAATGTGTTACAATAATTAATTATCTTAATTAGTTGCTATTTTCCCTATTTTCTCTAGTTCTATGCAATGATTGGTAGAGTTTGTTACCAACTTGCATTTAGAATTGAATAATAATCATTGAATTCATAACAAAATTCTTTATCTAATTTTCTCATTCAATATTCTACTTGCACAATCTCTTCTATTCTAATCCATTAGAATCCCTCCTTGAGACTTTGGGTTTTATCGGTTCGTCTCTAGAATATGTTTATTTGTCTCAAAATGCAAGCAAATAAATCACTCTTGAATGTTGGATTAGAAAGTTAGACAAATGAAAACTTATGTTTTTGCTTCAACCTAAAACATCAGCAACTCTTTAGGTCATATCATGATGAACTTGTGATATTATCATCTCTCCTCCATCTCGGAGTGTGTATTTGTTGTTCTTAAACTCATCTATAGAAGTTCAATATATCTTCATTCAACTGGGAAACAAGACCTTTCCCATTAACAAAGATACTTTGTACACAGTTAATAGTTCAATTAACTGCATTGCATTTTAAAACAGCCTTGTTAAGTTCACACCAATTACGACATGCTTCATATCCTGCTATGTAAATAAACAATTCTCAAATGTTGAATAGAAATATTCATCATGTTGGTGGCCAGAAGAGTGTTTCCATTAAATAATGTTTGTGATGTTGATTAATCAAGTTAACTAATAATCCAAACATTATTTTGTATGATTGATTGGTTATGAATTTCTAAAGTTTTTAAATATTTCTATTCAAGTTTTGGAGGTTAGAAGTGATCAAATCATGAAAATATAGCACTTTTGCATAAATGTTCCAAAAGCATTTTACAGGAAAGATAGTCTCAATATATCTAATCAGTGGACATATTGAAATTCTGCTCATAAATGTCATTTCATATCATTGGATTGCATCAAATACTATCTGTTTTTAGTTCATATTCAAACAATGCTATGCTTATTTAAGTAGTTAACTTTCAATTTGTTGGTTTAGTTCATATTCATTTGCATGAGTTTTCGTAACTTTTATAAGTTGCAGCAAAGTGTTTTGCAAAATACAGTGGTAGGTAGAACACAATTTGCATGAGTTTTCGTAACTTTTACAAGTTGTTGCAAAGCGTTTTACAAAATACAGTGGTAGGTAGAACACAAGAAGCTAAAGCATACACCTAAGCGGAAAATTTCTTTTCTTTTCCTTCATGGTTGTCTTCTATATATTATGCACATTTGATTATTATTGCATTTGTTAAATATCTTTAGATAAAAATTTAATCAAAGTTATAATGCATTAATTATAATTTTTCATACAAATCATACACGAGACAATTTTTTTTTTTTGAAGAAGTTAAATTAGCCCACTTAAATTGACACTTGAGAGAATCGAACCTGAGACTTCGAGAAGGGGCACACTCCCAGGTCCCAAACCAATACCACCAGAACAACCCAAGTGGGGTTATACACGAGACAAATCTTTGATATTGATATATAAAACGAGAAGATTTTGGTTGAAACATGAGCAAGACACATAGATAATAGTGATCGATGCATTTAGTAAGAAACAATTACATTGATAAATTGGTGAAAATGCTGGATTGTTGTTAGTTTGGTATTGACTTTGTCTATTTCAAAGCTAGTAAATTAATGTTTTAATTAAACGCATTTTTTACCCCTCTAAGTTTGTAAAAGTTGCAATTTTGGTCCTCTTTTAAAAAAATGGCAAAAATGACCCCCCATGTTTACCCCTTTTGCAAAACACCAATTTTGACCTAGTCAACCATACTTGACATGCCACCTGTGTATTTATTTAAATTTTTTTATTCCACACGTATAATTAGCTGATAAAAAAACAAAAAATCACCAAAAAAAAATAGTTTGGCACATGAGAGCTTCAAAGAACAAATGACCATCATCATCATGAGCTTCTATCTTTCACAAACCCAAATCACGCAAAAATTCACTTCTCCTTCTTCTACCCCCTACTCACATCAACTCTTTTATATTTCAAAATAAAAAAACCCCAAATTCCCTCCTCATCTTCTCAATCATCATCACACATAACAACCAGCATTCCTTCACTATTCTTCTCTCAACACAACACAAAAATACCAATTTTTTTTTGTGAAAACACACATAAATAACACAACACAAGGAGCCACATATCTGAAATGCGTTTAACAGATCCGTTTGACAAATTAAAAAAAAAACAGAAGCTGGTTTCTGATTTCTGATCAAACACCCGTTGTGCTATTGTAAGCAAATGTTTAATAAAATTTTCTGGCCTGGTGGTGATATTTTCCAGTGCGGTGGTCGCCGGAGCAAGCTCATCCAACCATGATTTTTCTTGGTGGATTTTGTAGGGAATACGAATGAGAGTATTTTTATGGTGGTAATTTGTCGAAAAACAATTTGTGGTGGACGAGATCTAACAATAAAGATGGCGTTTGAAAACTCAGAAAATATCT
>Ga0315913_1006106_pt1 | contig 14617 bp, 9 predicted proteins | sample MpolsnodulesMG_FD_207736 | JGI IMG/M metagenome (GOLD analysis project Ga0315913, IMG submission 207736) | Medicago polymorpha root nodule microbial communities from Los Angeles, California, United States - small nodules | ecosystem: Host-associated > Plants > Roots > Nodule | place: USA... | reverse complement strand
CTATGATTTTTGCAGCCAATAGCATATGTCATACACTCCCTCATTTATATCATTTAACTGCACTAACTTGCAGGCTGTGTAGTTGTATATCATCTTCTATTAATGGCTAAGTGTTTTATGAAAAATAAGGCATTGCTTTTAAGTTGTTGTCTTCTCCTATTGATTTAGATATCTGTCTGACACATCTCTCTCTTGAAATACTAATTTATATTCCATTTTACCTCATTAAATATATGTACATAACTCGTAATTGTAACTTGGATGATACGACGTTTTGAAAATTACAGAAGTTGTTGAAAGTTGGCGCAAGGAAAAACTTAAAGAGGTTAGGTTGGCTCGTGTAAAAGAGACTTCTAACTCAACCATCCCTGGCGAAGAGGCTGGTATGGACATTGATTTTCTGTTATGTCTGTGACAGTTGAATTGTGATGTGCTTAAACATAATGCACTTCTAGTCTAGAAGTTGAAACTAGCTTTTGCATTTTAACTTCCTAGGTATGCTAGTAAGAGCTTTGGAGTCTGATTGGGATGTGTTGTGCGAAGAGGTTGGACTTTGGATACCTGCACAAATCGTTAACGAAGAACATGATGACAAACCCGAGAGTGCAGAGGAGTTTGGTAATATCAGTTTCTTTAGTCAATTTCTGTTTCCTTCCATCTCTTGCCTGCATGGTTTCCCCTTGTTATGCCCGGTTTGAATTACGTTTATCGAAAATAACTTTACGGTTTCCTGAAACCTGTAAATATGCAGACATTGTGTCATGGAAACTGGAACTTGGAAGTAGTAGTATGCAAAAAAAAAAAAAAAAAAAAATTGGTTGCAGAAATTTATTCTTTGTATTTACCCTGTATTAATTCTATCCAGATGAGGAGATTCTTCCTGGCAAACCCCTTCCACCTGAGTGCAATGCAGAACATCACACCGATTATGACGGTACTGCAGTAAGATGGGGTCTTACTCACCACAAAGATAGTGCAGCTGATTGCTGTCAGGCTTGCTTGGATCATGCAAGACATGCCAAAGAAGGTGTAATGAAATGCAATATTTGGGTTTATTGCCCAAATGAGTTTGGGTGTCATTCTCCAGACATCTATGAACACAAACATCGGGAATGCTGGCTGAAATATGTAAGTTACCTTATTATGATGATTCCCTGGCTTGTCTCTTTTATGTGTATTTTGCATAATACCTTTTGATATTTCTGAATCCAGGATGAGAAACCTCAACTAAATTTTAAAGACAAGTATCCTGAATCATATCGAAATTCATACCCATCAGCACCAGTGGTTGTTCCATGGGTCTCTGGAGTTGTCAGTTCATGAGTCAGATCAAGTAACCAACAACGAAGGTAATAGGCCATTATCAACCCAACCAGAGCTTCAAGCCCGAAGGTTTTAGTCAGGCACATCCATTCTCATGATTGGTGGTTATACATCCTATTCCTCAACGTGTTTTATGGAAAAGAGATGAACTGGAGAAAAAGTCTATTGTTTTGTCATGTTATCTACTCATATAAATGCATTTTGAATTTAAATTGTATAAAATGACATAGTGAGTTCTTATTGATTGTCAATGCAGATTTACATTGACGGGGCATTTCTCATTAATACTTCTAAATTACCTTTATTTTTCAAACACGATATATTAAAGATAGGTCTTTGTTGCGTCCTGCATTCTATTTATTACTTTTTTCCAGCAAAAATATTGCTATTTTTTGCGTTTTTATAAAGCCAGTGAACCAAAGCAATTCAAACATGAATAGAATAGTAAAATCACAGCCACCATGGCATGATTGGAATAATGGGAATCACCTAATAAATTCATCTCAAAGGAACAAAAATGTTACTGATATTATTAAATAAGATATTCATTTTATAGAATTAAGCAAATAAAAGCCAGCACAGATAGTGATAATCATGCAGGAATGAAACAGCATCTGGTACTTTCATTATTTAACTATATATTATTGACAAAGAATATTAAAATAGATAGCCAAGAATCAATCAATGTGGATTTTGAAAGGACCCTCTCAAAATATTTGAAATGCTTGCGCATTTCTTGTCTGGTTGTAATGTCAGACATGTAGATACTTTATTCATTATGTGAGGTAATCCTATTCCTCTGGAAAATTTTGGGGAAATTAAAAGAAATTGACTAAAACAAAATTATAATTAACAATTTCTTGCAGACTGGAAAGCAAAAATCAAAGATGATCAATAATTGCTTTTGTAAATTCTGTTGTCTTTGAACTGCCACCAAGATCAGCAGTTCGGTACTTCCCTTCTGAAATTGTGTTGAGGATGGCATTTTGAATACTATCTGCTTTATCATGGAGATCCAAATGGCGCAACATGGTAACGGAACTCAAAAGCAAAGCAGTTGGATTTGCCAAATTCTGCATAAAACCACAGGAAAACAAGTGTAATTTAATTAAAGGTTTTACGAATTCAAAATTGTAAGTTTCTTAGTTCATCTGAAGGTTGTCCTTGATGCAAGTGGTGCACACGTACAAAACAAGCACTAAAAAAACATAAATTCCATGAAAACAAGCATAAAGTTTTAAAACAGATAATATATGGTTGAAAAGTAATTCCACAGCTCACCTTCCCAGCAATATCAGGTGCTGAGCCATGTACAGCCTCAGCAAGTGCAATACCTCCCTCGCCAATGTTGCAGCTGGAAAAGAAAATATTATCAGATGATATAATTGTGCAACTACTATATTTATTTTCCCAAAATTCAAAACAAAACAAAAAAACCTGGGTGTCAAGCCTAATCCTCCAATCAAGCCAGCACAAAGGTCGCTGATTATATCCCCATAAAGGTTAGGCATCACCAATACATCAAAAAGTGCAGGATTCTTCACAAGCTGTGGATGGTAAAAATTTTAACCAGTGTATCATTTTCAGATAGATAAAATAAAATTTAAAAATGCAGTTATATCCTATATCAACTCATCAAGTTAACCAAGATTACCATCATGCAGCAATTGTCAATGACAACTTCCTCATATACTATCTCTGGATATTTTTCAGCAACCTCACGGCAACACTAAAAATAATTCAAAATAAACAGTCATTATTATTAGTATTCAAGAATAAAAATTGAGACCGAGTATTTATAGACAATTGAATGTGTTAGCGGACCTTCAGGAAAAGACCGTCCGTCTTTTGCATAATGTTGGCTTTGTGTATAGCAGACACCCTCTCTCTTCCATGTGCCTTGGCATAGTGGAAAGCATACTCAGCCACTCTTAAACTTGCTTGTCGTGTAATAATTTTGATACTTTCTACAACACCCCTCACAACCTGTAACCCAAAAATGCTAAATAAAATAAATTCATCAGAACTTAGATGATACTAGTATGCAATATTGATTATTGTGAAATTTACCTGATGTTCAAGTCCACTGTACTCGCCTTCCGTATTTTCACGGATTGTGATGAGATCTACATTGTCATATCGAGTTTTGTAGCCAGGAAGGCTGTAACAAGGTCGGACATTGGCATATAAATTAAGTTCTTTTCTTAGAGTAAGGTTTAATGAACGGTGACCTTTTCCAATAGGGGTAGCCATTGGCCCTTTCAAGCCAACCCTATTTCTTCTTACCGATTCTAAACTTTCCCATGTAAGAAAGCTCTGTGTTCTAGGGTCAATTGTAGTCCCTACATAATGCTCTTCCCATTCAATTGGAACTTCAGCAGCTTGGAATACCTAATAATAGCAATAGTAAAAATTATAGCAATAGCATCCATGGTTCTAAACTTATCTGTTCTTGCTCTTGCATCCTTTCTCCATGGATGGCTTCTCAATGCTATATTTTTTATTATATTTTAAAAAAGACACTAGTTTTATCTCCAAGGTTTAAGTCAATTGGAACAATTAAAACAAGGTAAATCATATAATTAAAAAATTAAATTAGGGAAGCTCGTTTGGAAGAGATGGAACAGTGGAAAAGGCGTAAGGAAGAATAATAGAGAATTGAAAAGGAAGTGACCTGTTTGACGGATTCGGCGATCTCGGGACCGATACCATCACCGGGGAAAAGAGTGGCACGAATCGGAGTAGTGGAGGAAGAGAAACACCTAGGGTTTGAAAGATAGCGGCTTCCGAGAGTTCGTCCAAGTATCTGAGAAGCCATGCTTCACCCTTTTTTTATTCCAATTCTGAATTTCTATTTCTATTGCTTTTAATTATACGCCTATTTTTAAATAATTATTAAAAAAATTATTGATTATTTCATTCTCAAAAACTTTACGACTAAATTTTTAGTTAAGTGCTAGTGATTTTATAATTCATGTATCAAAATTTTAAAATAGCTTTTGATTGTGTATTTTGTTAGTTAAAATACTTTTTAGTCTAAAAGTTCTAGTTCAACAGGCAAATGTCGAAATTGCAAGGCTGGACGTCGTGACCTGGGTTCGAACCCAGAACCTCATAGTTGTGTGTGAGCTTAATTTCAGTGGATTACTACTTCATCTAAGACAAAAAAATATATTTTAAATAGTTCATTAATGTTTACATTAACGATTTTTATCTAAGGACTTATATAACAGTGAATTAAATGCTTATAAGGACCGATGTGACAAAAAGTATAGGCTTAATTGCACTTTTCCTCCTTATCTAAAAGATGAGGTGCAAAATCGCTAAAAAAAAGAGGAGGTGTAAAATCGCATAATTAGCAAAAGATAGGGGAAAAAGTGCAATTAAGCCAAAAGTATATTATGAGACTAATATGACAATTTAATGAAACATTTTAACGTAAGAGACTATTTTGACTAACATATTGCACAATCAACGACTTTTAAAAAAAATGATACACGGAGAAATTATTATCACTACTCGATACATATTCAAGGACCAAAATAATCATTACCCATATTTTTCTCATCCTTGCTCGTCTGGGAGACAACACGTATGACTTGTGATTTTATTTTTCTTTCTAATTGAGCTAAAACAACAACGGTTGTTGCGAGATAAATTATCTGTCAGGGGACAAATTTTCAATTAGTAAGTTTGGAAGTTATGGGTAGAGTCCTATTCATGGGGACCTAGTAGAATTGGGGGAATTTGCAGGTATTATTGTTGGTCAATCTTTGGCGAACCGGAAACTCAACTAACATTAAGAACTTTTCATACTGGTGGAGTATTCACAAGGTTATTGCGGAATATGTGCGAGCCCCCTAGAATGGAAAAATAAAATTTAAGGAAGATCTAGTTCACCCTACACGTATATGTCATGAATATCCTGCTTTTATATGTAACAATATAGACTTGTATGTAACTATTGAAAGTGATGATATTATACATAACATGATTATTCCACCAAAATTTACAACCTTTATACAAAAGTATGATACTTTTTACTTCTCAGTCCTTTTTATCAACAAAAAAAGGTTGATGTGTGCAGGGGTGTATCCATACATAAAATATTAGTGAGGATAAAGTTTTTTGTACAATAACCAAATAATACAAATTTTACTAAAAATAGTTATACTAAAAATAGTTGTAGCAACCAAAATTTAAAAAAAAAAAAAACTCTATTATCCATTTCTTAAAATATCAGCGTGTGTTTGGATATATAGTGGATTTTTTTGGAAAATAAAATCAACTAATCTGAATCAAACCCAATATATGTTACACATTTTTTTTCTCTTTAACAATAATTTGTTGTTCTATATTCTATTGTCTTATCTCTCCTTGACTATGCCTAGTGAAATGAAACTATGGCCTAAGCCACATAAAAACACAAAATCAATGTTTCAACAATAATGACAATGGAAGAACATAAAACTACTAAATCAATGTTTCAATTTTTTGTTTCAAAACCTAAAGCCACATAAATTCTACAATGTTTCAATAGTAATGTACCAAAACCTAAAACCACAAATCAATGTTTCAATTTCAATATTTCAACATTATCGTATCAAAACCTAAAGCCACATATCAATGTTTCAATGAAATTGCCTTTTGGCGGTGGTCGGTTGTGGTACTGGACAGGGAAACAGGAAACCGCCAACAAGAAGGAGATATTCATAGGATAATGAGTGGGAAACGGGAAAAAGAGGGAAATGTGAGGTTGTGAATAGAGGAAAGGAAAGTGAGGGAAATCTGAGAGGGATGAAAGAAAGAAAGAAAGAAAGGAAACATGTGGTGTGTTTTTTAATTGGTAAGGGAAAATTGAGGTATTAATGTTGTATTGGGTGTGTTTTTTTTTTTTTATCACAAATGTTTTTATTTAAAAAAAAATTGGGTTGGACTGGTGTGGTAAGAGTGTCAATGTTAAAACCATTTTCATGAGGTAAATTTGATCTTATCCACCAGCTGAGGTTAAAATATCACATTGCCTGAAAAGATGAAATTGTTTCGGGTCCTTCTGATACACCACACAACTAAATGTCAAACCAAAAAAATGCTCTAATCTAATTCTTCTCCCAACCCAAACCCAAACAAACTAATGACAGTACCCAACTTTGAAGGCAACAAAAGCTCCAAATCTAACCAACTGAATATTTCATACACATCTGACTAAAGATCGGACAAGTAACAAACAAATGACAAGTCGATTTGATCAACACCCTACAAAAACTACATGAGATGACCCCAATATCCACGATAACCCTTATAGCAAAAAAAATTATGACGAGTCGACACTTTATCTTAGAGCAACTACCAAAAAAACAATTTCACCTTAAGGGAATCCCAAGACTTTCAAACACTAGAGATGAGATAGAGCCCCACAACTGAAAACCCTCCCCAACCAACACCCCTCCACAAAAGAGTCACATAAGTCGATTCAGCGGGATACAAACCATTAGAATCATGCAAAGAGTTGATTGGGTTTTGAACAAAGTGGATGCTACATCATCTAATGTGTTTGACAACACATGTGTTTATTTTTATCTTTCTTCATTTTTACTTTATTTTTTTTACGATTTATAGACATTTTTAAAATACACACAAATGTTGTATTCTATATCAAAATTTTGATGTCAAAAAATCATTTATCTCGTTGTAATAAAATAACAATGTTCGTGAATTGCAATGTGTAAAATGTATCATTATCTTTATCTCAACCATAAATTATAACTTATTTCATCATACTCAAACAAAAAATGAATATTTGTACAATCAATAACAACTTTTTCATAGAATTTTCCTTCTCATACCGTTATTTGTTCTTACCCTCTCCCTCTCTTACTTATGTATTTGTTTCAAAATGGTGGTATAAATATCATTTTCCACAAACAAAAGGTCAAGAAAGTATTAATGACAGATGCTGCAAAATTCAAAACGGTTTACTTTTTTTCTTCTTCTTTAAAGACCCAGGGCTAAAGGACGGGAATTCTGCTCTTTACCCAAATGGTTTCGCTCATTCTCAAGTGAAATTCCATATTTACCCTTACGCAAGTTAACTCACGTAGCGTGAGTTAACTTGCGCCAGTTATAAGAGTAGCGTGACTTAAGTCAGTTAAGTGAAACACAGCAACACAGAACCTCATTTCCAACTTCTTCAAAACACAAAAATTTCACCCCAAAATTTGAATTTTACCGTTCTTGCACCATTCAAATCAAATTTCGTCCACAACATCAAGCAAGTGATTATTATCCTAATTCTTTGCATTATTTTGGTTGAAAATTTCGAATTTTTGTAGAAAATTAACATTTTTAGGTTTTTTTTAAATTTTGCATGCATGTTAGTTTTGATGATTGTTAGTAACCAAATAACTTAGGAATTGTTGTTTAGGGTACAACGTGGTAGTTAAGGGTTTAGAAATTGTTAGATTACATAGTTGTTTGAAAATTGCACACTACGTGTTCGGTAATATGCCTCACTGATTTTATTTTTTTTTTGGATTGCTAATGATGTAATTAGTTGGAATTATGTTTGTTAATATTGATTATAGTTAATTTGACTGCAATCTTGTAGTTTATAGATTCAAATGACATTGTCGACATTATAGTGTTATTGTTGTATTATTAAAGATGACATGTGTGTTGATGTCGAAATTATATGCAAATGTGTTAAAGATTTTTTGCTTTTTGTGCAGATATGTCTGAGCAGGAGAGGCCGGATAGACTTAGGTTAGGGAGGCTTGCCCCTATTAGCAGTGCACGTAGGGAGAAGCAAGCACTACAACCTTCGGATGTTCGAGGTCGAGGTCGAGGTCGAGGGAGAGTGGGGGGCACGAGACTTGCTACCGTTGATGTTGCGGGGGGATCGACGTCACAGACGGGTCCATCCCATATAGTGGACCCGACACAGTACCAACATGAGCAACATTATCAGGAGCAGGCGTATGAGGAGCAACATTATCAGGAGCAGCCTGAATTTCAGTCGGGTTTTCAGTATCAGGAGGGGTATGAGTATCACCAGGGGTATCAGCCTCAGTTTGACGAGGGGTATCAGCCTGAGCAGCCTCATCAGCAACAGTATGTCGAGCCTCCTCAGCAGCAATACGTCGACCCTCCTCAGCAGCAGCCTGAGCAGCATCCTCAGCATCATGCAGAGCTTGGTATGGAGGATGAGGATGGGGGCTTTCCAGGGGGCCCTTATTACGAGTTGTCACTTTTACTGGACTTTGGTAAACACGTGGCATGCAAGCTTTGGAACGATAAAACAGTAAGTATAATTTGCTTTATTTAATTTAATGATATTTTACTATTATGTCAAGTTTACTTTACGTAGAATATGTCATGTTTATTTAATTTAAGTATAACTACGTAGAATATGTCATGCTTATTTTACGTATTTAAGTATAATTGATTTATTTTTTACGTAGAATATTTAAAGTTTATTATTATGTAAAGTTTATTTTACGTAGAATATTTTATGTTTATTTCATGTTTATTTTACTTTTTTTTTTGTATTTCAGTTGCAAACGGATCGTAAGATGACCGACGTCTCATTAGGTGGTTCTACCGTGTATCCCATCTTCTTATCGTCAACCCTGCTCCAGAGCCTGACATTGTCATGCCGAGACCTATCTACCAGGATATTCTTGTTGACCAGGAGTGGGCCAGACATCCTCCCGATCCATTGCAGGTCATTACCAGCATGCGAGGGAGAGTGGAGCATGTGATGCAGATTCCAAAGGTGGTTTCAAATCCACTCTTCTTTGGCATTTTGGAGGGCCTCCGTACCAATTATAGCGTGTTTGAGCAGCAGCCGGTTCCGAGGAGGAGGTTTAGGAGTCCACAGGAGTAGCAGTGGTGTCTTATTTTAGGACTTGTTTTTATATTTGTAGTATTTTTATGACATTTTGTTGGATTTGGATGTAATACATTTACATTTGCGCGGTTGCGCCTCTTTATGACATTTGCGTTAATTTTCGTTAAAATTGTATTTCTAAATGATGAATGAATGAATGCATGTTCTATAAATTATGAGTTTTGGTTGAATGAATGAATGGTTGTAGCTATGTACGAGTATGGTTCTAAATCATGAGTTCAGGGAACAAGGCAGTAGCTACTAGCGTGACTTAAGTCATGGAACGTGGGTTAACTCACGTTGCTTTTGCACTAGTGTAACTTAAGTCACTTAAGGGTAAATATGAAATTTCACTTGGGAATGAGTGAAACCATTTGGGTAAAGAGCAGAATTCAAAGGGCGGACCCTATGTATCGGCGAATTTAACGGGCAGCAATGCTTAACGGGCTACAATTTTGTTTATTAAATAATTAATTAAATAAACTAATCAAGCATGCTCAACCATTCTAATATTTTTTGCACCTCCAGAGCAAAGCATGTATACATTTTTATTCAATTAAATTACACCTTCCATTCTAAGTTTTTCTTTTGGAACTTGGAGCGATGGTTTTGTTTGTGTTGAGTTGTATCTTTCTTTTTTGGTACAAAATGTTGAGTTGTATTTTCTCACCAGAAACCAATTTTAAATCAATATTAATATTCTAACAAGTCCATCTCACTTATTAGGACAAATTTAAAACTTTCTTGGCTGCAGCGTAAAGGCAAATATTGATTCAGGATTCATTCTTCCGCTCACCTTCCCTTATATTCTTATTTATATGAATGCTAATGTTGATATTAACTATTTTTGAATAGTTTAAATATGATCTGTATCATTCTTTTTCTTTCTTTTGTATGAGTTGGTATGTTAATTTTAAAGTGGAAATGAGTTGGGTCTGATAAATAATTTTAAACCATATATATTGTATCCAATATGACTTAGAACAGTATTCACTTTTACTTTTTATATGCATTAATTTTGTGGCTTCAGACTACTTATAATACTTCCACCAGAATGAAATAAAATACAAAATACAAAATTAAAAGTTAATATATGTGCTCTAAATTTTAGACCACTCGGGGGAGTACTCTACATTAATCCTGCATATTATAAACAATATGAAGGTGGTGATTTGTTTTGACAGTGTGTTCCTTTGGACTTTCAAGTCTAATAAGATGGAAAAGTCTTTTTACCATTATATTCCTGGTCATTGTCCCAAAAAGACGGCAATTGGAAAAATATTTGAGGTTCCGGACAAATGCAGTTTTTAATGAGAAATTTTAATATAGTCACAAAACCAAATAAATAGTGTTTGATCATACACATAAACAAGTATTTTTAATGATAAAAAGAAAATTGATAAAAAAATAATTAAATATTTTAAAGATAATCTCTTCATATGAGTGTGTCTAAAGATTATTTATTTGATCTTGTAACCATAGAATAATAGCTCGCTAACAAGTGTACAAGTGGTTCATAATGATCCATCAAAAAAAATTGGTTCATAATGATAGACTTTTCTAATTCACCCAAAAAAATATATAGTTTTTTAAATTATTCTATTGATTAGTTTCATGGATCTTGCACGGGTCATATATACTTAATTAAACACACACTCCTCTATTTTAGGTTGAGTTTAATTTAACCTTACTAAACCAACTTATAAGGTGAAAACTGTGTGCCCCATTTATAAACGTTGTGTGCCATACTCTTAATACACTTTCATTGACTCAATATTTGAACATCTAAAACGCAATTGACGTGGTTTGATAGCGATGACAGATAACAAGCAGCCAAGCAAAAATGAATTGATTTGAATATCATTTTAAAATTAGACCGAACTTAACTCAATCTTACGAGACAAATTTATAAGGTGATGTTTGCTTCCATTAATAAATACATGTTCAAATTTTATCACATAGAAATTTAAACCATAAGACAAATTTCATCCTCATATAAATCATACAAGATGGGCAAAAATAAATAGAACTCACTTTCCTTCATAAACAGACGAATTTTCAAGCATGAAGAGATATCTGAATCACCTTCTTTAAAGAGAATAAATATCAAAAATATTTGAAAATTATTGTTGACACATTTGGTTAGGCTGAAAAACACATATGTAAAATACCAAAATACCCTTCGACAGTTAACTATCGAGAAAAATAGAACCGGCTGCAGTTAATTACCGAGGAAAACTTCGGCAGTTAACTGCAGATGTGTATTTATACAGGAACAGAAACACCAGAAGCCATTTGAGTTTCATTTTTCTTCCAACTTCTCTCAAATTCTCACCAAATTCATTTTCACGAATTGCAAGCAAATCAACCACACATTATCACAAGTAAGTTGCATCAATCATTTTAATCATAATGTTAGTTTGTTTAGTTTAAGTTTTTTAAAAAACATGAGTAGTTTGCATATGGTTAGAGTTTATGAATGAATTGACAATTTGAACATTGCATGTGTAGTTTATGAATTGATAAATGAATGTAATTGTTGCCTATGCTGTTTAAATGATATTTAATGATAATGTGGTTTTGAATGGTGCCAAATGCACACAATTTGAATTAGTGGCGGAGCCCTTCCTGGAGGACCGGAAAATATATCTCTGCTGCACTCTTATGCCAACCATGTGGCATTGCCGCTTTGGTATAATTTTAATAACGTAAGTGTTATTTTTTATTGTCTAAAATTATCATATGCAACACAGTTTAAATGTTTTAATTTTATTTTATGTGTTTTTGTTTAATTATTATATCCTTTTATATGTGTTTTTTTTAATTATTTTCTTTATGTCTAATCATTTTCTTTATGTTTAATTATGTTTTAAATTGTTTTTGTTATGTGTTTTTTAAGTTTTACATGTTATGTCTTAAATTAAAAATATGTGCAGTAATTTAAATTTGTGATTTTTATTTTTGCATGGGTTAAGTTTTATTTTGTTTAGTTAAATGTTTACATTGTTTAAGTTGTTTAAAATATGTTTATTTTATTATTATTTCAGGTTCGTAAGGTGCGTGTTGTAAAACCGATTAATCATGGTGCTAAGATTTTGAGTCTACGACGTCCAAACAATAATGCAGATTGGTTTTGGGGTCCCCTAAAGGAGAACGGGCTACATGATTTGGTTTATCTGGGCTACGCCACTGTGCCTCATGCTTTGTTGACGACTTTATGCGAGAGGTGGCATCCCGAGACCAACAGTTTTCACACGGTCTTGGGGGAGATGACCGTTACTTTGGATGATATCGCATGTCTTACACATCTTTTGATTGAAGGGCGGATCTTGAGCCATGGGAAGAAGATGTCTCAACAAGATGGAGCAGACTTGATGGTGAGGCACTTAGGTGTGTCGCAGGCGGATGCAGAGAAAATTTGCGATAAAGAGTATGGTGGTTATATTAGTTATCCGGCGATGAGGGAGTTATATACGAGGTACCTTGATAGGGCTATTAGATTGGCGGATCTAGAGGATCCAGGGGATCCGCAGGAGCTGGAGAGGGTTAGGATTGCTTGTGTGAAGTGTTATCTCCTATATCTTGTTGGATGCTTGTTGTTTGGTGATAAAAGCAACAAATGCATCGAGTTGGTCTATCTGACGACCATGGACGATGGCTACGCGGGGATGCGTAACTATTCTTAGGGAGGGATGACACTGACATACCTATACCACTCTTTAGCTGATGCCCGTTTGCTTGGAGACAGAGCTCTTGGGGGAAGCGTGACACTGCTCACTGTAAGAAATTGTCACATTTGAACCTTAACCTTTTTTTTTTTGTTATATTTTGTTTCTGTAATAACTTATAAATGTGATTTGTTTGGTTTGTGCAGGGATGGTTTTTGGCGCATTTTCCTGACTTTTACAGTGTAGATCCAAATCCCAACTATATCGAAAACTATCCGGTTGCAGCGAAGTGGACTTTACAGAAGGGACATGGAGAGGGGGTGACGTATCGGGCATTGCTTGATAATTTGCAGTTTGATAACGTGCGTTGGAGGCCAGACGAGGAGCATAGGGAGATCCAGGGTTTTGAGGAGATTTTCTGGTATTCAGGCTGGATTATGTGCGGTGTTGTTAGGGTGTACCGTCACTTTCCTGAGAGGGTTTTGGGGCAGTACGGATACGTCCAGAGGGTCCCTAGACATCCGACGGATGTTGTAGACCTGCGACCGGCTCAGATTGTGTAGGGATTCCTTGACTTTCGCACTCACACGCTTAAGGAGCCCGATTGGGGTGATCCGGCAGGAGAGCAGCGTGGCGGATGATGGATGGCTATGTGTTATGGTACACTAAGGTGTCTCACCCTCATATTTTGTCACCTCTTCCTGGAGATCTTCCAAGGCCAGCAAATGAAGAGCAGATCATTGAAGAGCAGTGGGAGCGGTACAAGGCGAGAAGCTCGCCTGATACCTATGACATGGTTAGAGCCGCTGTTGCCTACGCTGATGCGCAGATGGGTCAGGAGGAGGTCATGAGCCCCCATCAATGGTTTTAGGCCATGAGCCATGTTAGAGAGCAGATCGCGCCAATCTTGACAGGAGGCGAGGCCAGAGGCCGAGGAGGCAGCAACAGCAGCATCAGTAGGACCAGCATCAGGAGCAGGAGTAGTAGGACATTATGTTTTTGTTTATTACTTGTTTTTAGTTATTGTGAGATTTGTTGGTTGGTTTCTTGTAAATTATCATGGCATTGTTTTCTTGTATTTCGATGACATATTTCAATGACATTTGTTCGTTTTCTTATCATATTTTCAATTTCAATTATGTTGGTAATTTTCGTTTATTAACTTTATGATTTGGCATTGCAACAATGTGTAAAAACACATGTAACATGTTCTGCCTCAACAGGTTCTGGCATTTTATGGCTTCAGGACGCATCAACAGTTAACTGTCGAGGAAAAGGGATCCCACTGCAGTTACTGCCGAGGAAACTGCGGCAGTTAAGTGCCGAGTAAAAACGAAACCGACGGCAGTTAACTGTAGTGCCGAGGGGTATTAAAATCTTTTATATTTGTTTTTCAGCCTTCTGATATGTCTATACAATAATTTTCAAAATATATTAAATCAATTTGGGCCTGGTACTACTAATATTCAAAATAAGAAAACAAAAAATCAATTTTATAATAAAAGTCTTAGAGTAAACTTTTTGTGTGAGAAAAAATAATATAATTTACAAATTGATAAATAGTTGCCACCATGTGAAGAATATGAGTAAGAGAAATATCATCTCATCCACCTATTCTACATTTCACATGACCCCACATTCATTCATTTCCCTAAATAAAAATGCATGATGTCCTTGTCTTGTGACTTTTGAGACAACCAACCATCCAAAGTCCTTAAATAATAGCCTCATCAATGCA
>Ga0315913_1006100_pt1 | contig 14624 bp, 9 predicted proteins | sample MpolsnodulesMG_FD_207736 | JGI IMG/M metagenome (GOLD analysis project Ga0315913, IMG submission 207736) | Medicago polymorpha root nodule microbial communities from Los Angeles, California, United States - small nodules | ecosystem: Host-associated > Plants > Roots > Nodule | place: USA... | reverse complement strand
ATGAATTATATTATGCAGATTTCAGTTTCTAACATGTTAAAATTAAGTTATATCAATTAACTCATGTAATGACGCCTCTAAAATTATCCGGATTTTTTATTCTTGGCAGGTTAATTGGAAGAAAACAGTGCATGTTGTTTAGCCATTATCGTCGCGGGACCTATCCGTCAATGAATTTGAGGCAGGGGAGAGGAACCTTAAATTATATGTGCAAAATGAGAAGGAGAAATCTGACGGAGAAAGGTTCTTATGGGTAAAGTTTCTTCTTCCACTTTTATTTGTTTCTTTCTCATCTATTTTGCTATAGTATAGAAGAAACTAGAATTCTCTTGTGAAAATCAATTCCTCCTTATGATTTCATTTGAAGACTCTCATTAATCCATTCTGAAATTACAGTTTTCTCCAACATATTGAAGGACCATCATATTCACTTACTTGCTCATTCGGATGAACAAGAAGTTGTCCAACAAGTTCAGGCAACTGCTTATGGAGTGCACACACTCTAATTTTAAAGTTTGTAGTCTGTATGGACTTCGGAACTTTGATACGACCATTTTATGATATTTAAATTGCTCACTAATTTTGTGATAGTAGATAGTTTTTCAACCCTTATATATTCTGTGTCATTATGTCTATGGTATAATTAAGGTGATATGCACATTTTAAGAAAATCATTAATTACATTTGTTGCTATTGTATAATAATCTCTTTTGACTACATTGTCCGTATTGTAGCAGGAGTTTAGTGGAATGACTTATTAATATAGTGTAGCTCTCAGAGATGTAAATAAATAATTGTATTATAGGAAAAATATAATTGATGCTTTCTCAATATTCTAAAGTGATAGATAATAAAAAGCAGTTTATAGTATCCTTAAAAAAAACCAGTTTATAGTATCAAAATAATATTATAAATTCTCAAGAAACAAGTCCCGGATAGAAGGGTATTCTAACTCCTCATAATTGTGACCTTTTCTATTTACTGTCCTGTTCTTTACCTGATAAATGAATTTTCGCACTGTTGAGCTTGAAGCTTTGGACCCCCTACCCTTTGTGTTGCAATCTCAAATGCTGGGTTTTGTGTTGCAAAGTTTAATTCTGATACTGTTGTTATCCTGATCATCCAGGAGTACTATGCAGACTTTGTTGCTATTGATCCTTATCATTTCACTTTCCACATGCCTTCAAACTACATTATATGCTCCCGGCTGTCGTAGATCCTTCATCATTGCAGCGTTTTAGTGATCGGTTGTTGAAGGTCTTGCTGTTGTTTTTTAAACATTAAAACGGAGACCAGTAATTAGATATCAAAGAACATCCGACATTGCAAAAAGAATAGCACATGAAGCATATGTGAGTTCAACCCACCTTGTGTAACTTATATTTTGTGGTTTATTTTAAATAATTGATTTTGCATTTGAGCTACTTGGTCGATGGTTTCTACGACTTTAATGTTTTATACTTTCATCATTTCTATGGTTCTGAATTGCATAATGCATAAGGCGTATCTTTGAATATATGCATACTTCTTTACGCACCCAGAAAACCGAGGCCCTGTGGTAGGGATATTGAAAGGATTTGTTGGCTTAAGCGCAATAATTTGGAATCAAATAATAGCTATGATTAATCTCCCTAATCAAGCATCTTTGATTTTCATCATAGGCCATAGCAGTTGGTCCAGCAATGGTTTCTTTAACTTTCATGTTCATCATAAGACCTGTTCATACTTTTAATCAATCTAGACCCTCTGATGAATCACGATTTATGTTTATCTATAGCATTTGTCTTCTCTTAGCTGCCTATTTAATGGGAGTTTTGTTGCTAGAGAATATGTTTGATTTGGATCAAAACATTATGATTATCACTTTATTTGCAGTTATTTTGATTTTTTTTCATCTTGCTTCCAATTATAGTTCCTATTATATTGGTTTTCTTCTCTGAACCAAAAAGTGCTGATGAGGAACAACTTCTTCAACCATCCATTGTTGCAGAAACTACACCTGTGTGCAATGAGATTAGTGATAAAGTCATTTCCAAACATGTTACTTTTGAAGATGAGAAGCCACCATGGGACACGGTTCAGTTTCATGCTAAAGTTTTCCAAACAGTAACTTCCGTTGAGAAGAAAATCAAGCAAAAAAAATGGTCCACATAGATGAGAGGATTTTACCTAACACAAGCAATGGTAAATGCTGATTTTTGGATCATGTTTGTTTCTATCATCTTAGGTTGTGGGTCGGGATTTCTTTAAAACCTGATTTAATAAAAAAATTCAACTTCAAGCTGTTAGTCAAAACTTATACCAAAGAGCAGCCAATTTTAGTTGATTTATGTTTATTATAATTACATGCAAATCATTCATTTCACGATGATGCAAATTTTACCATTCTCTTTTATCTTCTAATCTATTTTAGTTTTGCATAAGAGAAGCAACAAATGAATCCATTTGTTTATTCAAAGACTGCTATAAATTTAGCCTTGCAAAACAGCGAGCTCCCCCCATACAAACGATTTTCCCTTGAAGCCTACAAAAGACAACATTGGCACACCAAGTACTGTAACTATGCTATCTGATGATTCCGGTGTCCATTTTACATCCATAGTCCTTGAAATATTTTGATAAATATTTCTAATGTTTGTGCAATATTCCTTAATTTGCTCATTTTTTCTTTGGAATTTTTTTTTTACAAGATACATTATTGAACCCGTGCGAAGCACGGGTTTGTAACTAGTTATTTTAAAAGAAATATTAAGTTGGGCACATATAATATATATGCAATTAACTTATTCCACAAGTAATACAAGGTCAACATTATATGTGCATATATAGGACACATCAATAGAGACTAGAGTGAGATTTGCATGCCTTGTTTCCGATAGATATCCCCACAAACAACAACCCAATATTCTAAGTCGAACACTCCAATATTTTGGAGTTTTATTAGATACATACTCATCATCTAATAATTTAATGTCATGGCATTTTTTTATGTAGTTATTTTAAAATGAATATAAATTTAAATAATTTTACCTACAAAGTACCAACACCCAACCAAATATAATGGGTGTCAAAAATTTCTTCTTATTATATTTGTCAAATAGGAGAACACAAGATTTATTGGGGATTTTCCCCCTAAAAAAAGATATACCGGGTTTTTGCTTGTGGGGATATGGAGGACAAATGCACACACAAATATCGTGTTCACATGCAAATATTTTATCTTATCTTATAATTTAAAATATTGTTAAGTGGTGTAACATTATCAAGATTTTACATTAGTGTAAATGTGTAATTAATCTGTATATCTTCATAAATGAATTTCCTAGCTTAAATATAATAACTTTTAACTATATGGTTGGGCATGTTCACATATATTTTGTTAGAATATCATTCCAAAACATTAGTTTAAGCCCCTAATTAACGTTGAACAGTTAGTTAGAACAATGAAAGTTGCTAATTCATTCAAAAGAATACAAAAAGGTCATATGAATTTGGGTGATATGAGATAGCTAGGTTGAGGTGGATAGCACTGCTTAGAGTGCTGTGTGATGTTAACCATCCACTTGGCAATTTTGTCGGATGGTTTACAACCTCTAATACATTCATTCTCTTTGATGTCATGCCAAGGTGGTCTCAACAAGGACACTCGTCATTTAAACAAATTTTAAATATATGTATGAATTACGATTATGTATATGCTGGAGAAAAAGCACGGGGAGAAGGATATGTAATTTACCAGTATGGTTGTTGATTAAAGTTGTGATGATATCCATAAAGAAACCAAAAGTAGTAGATTTATATTGTATTCAATAATAATTTAATTTTTAAAAAGTTAAATTCATCGATTTTTACTATTTTTTAATGTAATATTTTTATTTTTATCTTTTTAACCAATATTAAGACACTCTTTAACATTTTTCATATAAATGAATTGGGAGGTTTCACAACAAGTTGTTAAATCATTGATTTAGAGGATAATATACGGCAACGCAGAACTTATTTTTTGATTTCTGCTCTTCCCCCGGCACAAAACACTCGCGCCCTGCAGCCATTCCGAAAATGCCCTTGCCCTAGTTAAGTAACGCAAGAGTTAAACTCCGCATTATTTAACTAACGCTGCGTGAGTTAACTACGCTTGCTTACAATTTCCAAAAGAACAGCTACAACAATTTATATGCACAGCAATAACAAGGGGTTGGAACGACACATAATTAATTTCTATCAATGGAAATTCAATTCAAAAAGCCAAGCCTTGCACAGTATATTACGGCACCAGTAGTGATAATAACAATTCATAATTGGGATTGAAGTGAAAAACGCAACAATCAAGACATACATGAATAAAGGGGAAGCAACTAAATTGGAATAAAAGGATAACAAAAAGAAACTGGAATTTGGAATTAGTAATCGCTGCGTGAATTCAAATGGAAAAATATTTCTGCAGAAATTCTATTGTAAATTCAAGCATAAGTTAACTCACGCAAGTGTTAAGTCCAGCGTGAGTTAACTGTTAATTCTAGCGTAGGTTAAGTTGTGCGGTGTTAGTTAAGTAACACAGGGGTATTTTGGTCAATTTAGTTGGGTGAAAGCGAAATGTGCTAGGGGAGCAGAATTCTAATTTTTTTTCCCTCAAGAAAAAGGTTACTGAACCTCTCAAATAATTTATTGGATACGTGGATGGAGTGATATACACCAATTGGAAACTTTTACACACGGAATTATGAGTTTGAATCCAAGTATATTTGAATTGACTTGCCTAATGAATTTTATTTATTACTAGGAATAGAGTTTGCTGCATTGATTCCTTTTTAACCATCATCTTAATTCTTAGTATCAGATCCTTCGATAACTAATCAAGGAATTGTTACTAAGGAATTACTAGGAGCTTAGAATATCTTTACTAAGGAATTACTACTAATAGACTGAAACTGCAATTACATTAATAAGGAAAATGCACGCACACACTCACACACGTTATTTTTCGTTTTGTATAATTTTCTATCGTTTACTCTTAAATAATCACTTTATGAATTTGCAACTTTAAGATTATACATTTTTTTGATCGACATAATATCGCTAAAATCCATGTGGATACAACTCAATTTTATTACTTTTGCATACAAAAATTTAGTATTTCAATGAAAATGCTCATCGCCTAGGCTGGGTAAAACTGAACTTCCTTTGGCGGCTCTTACATTGATATGCTCGTCTTTGGCCTTCGTATACCTGGATCATTCATTATATTTAATACTCAGTCGAACCTAATGACATGGGAACTAGGCAAAACTCGAGCATAATACTAGGCCAAGAAAAGGCTGATTTAACCTAGTCGCGAAGCATCAACACCCCTGGCATGATCCACACCAGAAAAGGGGAGACCTCGTCTAGTTTAAAAGTTAGACAATCCTCATAGAAGAAGAAATGCATGATTTCTATCTAAACACCATCACCATTGACCAATATGGATTTGGCGTCTACCTTGGAGCTACAGTAAAACTCTTTCTGGCTAGTCGAATATACACTTCCTTGAAGACAGACAATTATTTGTAACAAATAGTATTTTTTTTAAAGGGAAACAATATTTATTTTCCTATGTTTTGTTTACGGAGGGTGCATTATTTTTTTTTTAAAACTCGGTATCCGATCGAGAGGTGCATTATTCAATTACATTTTCTAGACAAAATATGAGAAATGCCTCACCAAGTGGTTGGGAAATTCAAGTCCACTACTAATTGCTAATTTATCACTCCCTAGCCGTTGGAGACATAACCCCACCCTCCATCAGAGAGCAAGAGGACAACAATAGAAAAAGGGAGCAAAGTGGGTACTACTGCAACTTTTTCTCAACATATAGCACTATAGCTATGCAGCATCAACATCTTAGATTTAAAGTGTCTAGTATCTAATACGATGAATGTGGTTACATTCAAACACTTTTATTTTATCAAATTACTATCGACGTGTCAGTATCATGTTCTATATTTTGAATTAGCATTCAAGTGTGTTACTACTACCTTTTAAACACTCCTCTTATTGTATTTTGAATTAGTTATAGCTACTGCTTTTGAGAAGCATTTACAACCAAAGAAAATCATTTAGTCAAAAACAAAATTTATATGCTGAGGACATTATTCCAACTAGTAAACTGAAAACTAAAGAAAATTTCTTTGCTATCTATGCGCTAATTCTTCTAAAGTTATTGCTCCTCAAAGTTAAAGCTCATCCTATCATTGAAATAAAGAAAATTTCATCCTATCTGCGCTGCTAGTTGCCATTTTTTGACCTTGCTTGCTGAAAACTTGTAGGTTTTTTCTGAAACACAAACAAATTCACCAAATTAGACTAAAACTAGAATAGGCAATCAATTATTACATAGACAATGCTCGAAGGAAAAAAAGAAAAAGGAAGAACAAAAAGATACTTTTGCTGCAAGAGATTATAGATTACGATGCTAACTATTTGTTATTCATCCAATAGCTTTGTCCTTTTGACTTACTAAGTAGAGGGATTTTTCCAACGGATATGATTCACTAGCTAGAATGACTATGTGTTACTTATGATGAGTCTTACTTTGACTATATAAAAATGCTCAATGTGGTGTGTTACTTATGAGTCTTACTTTGACTAAATAAAAATGCTCAATGATGATACTTAAGCTATGAAGCTCTCGTACTTAATAGACTAGTGTTTTGAATTGAACTCATCGTGGATTTAAGTCTTAACAAAGTGTTTTGAATTGAACTCTTCATCCTATGTCTTTTTAGGGGGACTTCTAGGTATTTAAAACAGTGCCTCTGTTGCACAGAGAAACTAGATACACTTCTTGGGGTTTCAGAACAACCCTCAAGTATGAACAAAAGTGTCTTCTATTTCTAATAGTTCATTCTTCTTCTATTTTTAAAATTTTCTAATACAATGACAGATGACTAAAGTGTCTATTAAGAAAAAACCAACAAAAGTAAATATGTAATTCAAAAAGTGATTATTAAGAATTCTAATGTACAAGGCCAATGCATAAGAATACTGATCAGAATGTTATTTGAGCCAACATAGTAATAGTATTCAAAGATATTAATCTACACAACAAGAGTGCCTCTGATGTTTGCCATTTTTTAAAGCATCAATACCTCAAATAGAACCTTAAAATTAAAAGAGATCAAAATAATCAGAATGAAACTAGTTGTACCTTGGCTCTATAATACTTAATGATTGAAAACAGCAACTTGTCTCCTGCAATTTGTCTCACTTTTTCTATCAATTCATGTCGGGAAATCTTCTTTTCCTGCAAGAAATAGAGCAAGTGATCAACAACAACCAAAAAAACAAACAAAACAACAATATCAAGACTCTTAAACCAATATGCAAGTAGGAAGCAAAACCAACACTTACCTTTCTAGCTTTATAGAACTTGCAAATCAGGGCAATATCAAGTTGTGGCGAAACCTTGGAAAGCATAGAAATCAAAGTCGGAAAAGGCACCGAAGGTGAAGTTGGTCTCGCATATCCTTCAATCTCAACCACTACAAAAGACAATAACAAAACACATCAATGACTAAATTCATAAAACAACATTAAGAAAAACACATTAATAAAATGTTAAAAACATACACCACAAACACAAACCTTTCAAAGAAGAAACCTTGAAGCTTAAAACATACGCAGGCCAAACATGAGTATTCATTCTACTACTCCAAATCATGTACTTAGTTGGAGCTGAAAAACTATCAACCCCAGAATCATAATCCGCACAACTTGGATAACATTGTTTTGTGTCAGCTTGCACAATCTCAGCTCTTCCCAAAATAACCCTGCACAATATCAAATGCCTCACGCCATCGCTGCCAACAGCACAACTTTTTACACTGCACAAAACAAATTTCAAAACTCATCAATATAAATAGAAACATGTTTTATTTTTACTATAAATTGTAGCTTGTTTAATTTGATTTATTTGAATTTATCTAATATAAGCACTAGTGAGTGAATTGAACAATAAGTGTATGTATGGTTCTACATCAACAAAATTGATTTTGAGTGAATTGATTCCGACTAAAAGTGAGTTGAAGATAAATTGTTTTATGTTTGGATATAAAAGTGAGTTGAAGATAAATTGTTTTATGTTTGGATATAAAAGTGAGTTGAACAATAATATTTGATTGTTAAAATCAATTTTAGAATCAAAAGCTTCAATTTCTAGTTTCAAGTAGAATCAATTCTTAAGGTGAAATCAATTCTACTCGAGAGCCATCAAACATGTGAGAAACAGTTCTACATCTCTAAAATCCAATTTTGGTCCCTCTAGAATTGAAACCAAACATACACTAAGCGTGTGTTTGGCTGTGCGGTGTGGAGAATTGATTTTGATAGAATTGATTTTAGTTTCTGACTATAAGTGATATGTGTTTGGATACATTCATGTAAAAGTGAGTTGAACTATAAAATGTGTGAAAATCAACTCTAGAATTAAAAGCTACAAATCCTAGCTTCAAGTAGAATCAATTATACTCGACAACAACCAAATCAGCAAAATCAATTCTAAGAGTGGAAGACATTTTGAGAGACCTTATGGAATGTCCATAAACTTTTTATGCCTTATTTCTATAACCCGGTTGGAATAGCTTATGAAAATAACTTATAACTTATCTAAAAAATTTAACATAAAAATAGCTTATACATAAATCACCTATATGCTATTCAAACTAACCTAAATTCAAATACAAATACAAATTCAATTCAATAATAATTAACATCGGAGATTAAAGAACTAACCTTTGGAGAGGAGAATCATCTGGAGAGAGGCATAGGCTATTCCCATGGACATGACTGAAACCGTTTGATAGAATGCCTCTAACGTCATTCTCACCAGTAGCTCCATACCAAGCATATTTCACATTTGAATCTCCACCGCGAAGTTTTGAAACAGCTTCTGAATAAACAAGAAAGGATCGAAGCCGCGCTTGTGAAACGGCGTCGGAACACGCGTTTCTGTGAATAGCGAGAATCTCAGCTTTGCTCGAAAGAGCGCCCAAGCCATGAAGGAACCTCGTCTTAATTAGGTCATGAACAGAGTCACCTTCTCCTAACCTAACTAAAAACGAATCAGAATTTTGTCGTCGTTGTCGTTGTTGTTCTCCGGTGATGCCGGAAACACCGCTTTCACAGTCGGAAACGGTGGAGGAGTCTTCACCGATGCTGGCACCATGATCCCATTCCTCTTGTTGTTGAGCGAATTCCATAGTGAATATTCTTTAGTTGAAAAGTGGAATTAGAAAAGAAATAAAAGAGTGCGTGTGTTATTTATAGTAATGGAAATAAAACTTGGCGCGTACGAAAAGAAATATATGATTAGGTTTTAATTTTAAAGGATTCGGTTATAACTAGTAATAGATAAGATTAAGATAGGATTAGGATTTTGAATTTGGAGGTTTAGTAGTAGTAGTAGTAGTTTTGAGACATGATGAGAAAGAGCGAGAGTGAGTGAAAGTAGTTATAGGAATAAGAGAAAGAGAGATAATGAATGTGCTAAAAAGAGTAAACTAACCATGGAATGGGAGTTTGCGATGGGCGGTGCACAGAGTGGGGCTGGTTGTTTTGAGAATGAATGGCGGCACCAGCACAAAGATGCAATATGGGGAATAGGGCAATTATACTATTTCTATATTTACATTTATTTTGTCTTCTTCCTCACGTGTCCTCATGTAACTTGTTGAATAATTTATTATTTTATCAAAACTACTATTTTGGATTTGTTAGTATTAAAAGTTAAAAACAACTACTATAAGTGGAATGGGTCGGTGACAAATACCACAAGCTAACCAAGTTTCGGTTTATGATTTGGTGTCTTGGATCGCAAGAAAGCAAGACCGCACACCATTACCTTTTTCAGACCCGGACATTCTTCTTTAAGCAAATGAGTTTTTTTTTTTTTTAAAAGTGTAAGATATTTTTAAACATTTTTTTTCCAATTATATTCTGAGTATTTTACTCATTTCAATGAAAATTTGTTTAACAGTCAATGAAAAAATTAAGGCTTTTTGATACAAATATAATATATTTATTTTAAAATAATTAATATTTTAGAAGTTTAAGATATTTTTGACTTTTTCCATGAAATATGCTTAAAAATCACTTAAATGGAACCCGAATATAACATATAATTATTTGAAGGAAACATTTTTTGAATGACATTCTCAGAAATAAACTTGTACACTGACCTCTCAATTTTATATTCTCAGGTTAAAAATAAGTTTATTTTATTTCTATGTGAACAAAACACAACAGCTATTTTGAACCAAAAAAAACACAACTTTTTGGGAAAAAAAAAAACAAAAATCAAACATTTCACTTCTGTATATTTCTCTGTTCCACATTTTATTATAATGTTTTCAAACGAATAACTTTGTAAAAAATTTAAAATTAAATAGACTTAACTGCACTTTTGGTCCTCTTACTTTAATCAACTCATGAAATTGATCTCCAACCAATTTTATAAGTTGAGTAAAATAGGAGGAACAAAAGTATAATTAAACCAAATATATAAAGCACTTGCGAAACACAACTGTAAAAATAAAATTCATGATAATATATTTCTTTTGTATAAAGAAAGATAATAGATTTTTTTTTTTGGTCAGATAGCCTAGTGGCTAGAATTCACCTTATAAGGTGAATAAGTAGGGTGTCTGAGGTTCGAACCCCAACCTATGTATATAATAATGCATTGTCCTACCAACTGAGCTATGCTCACAAGACAAGATAATAGATATCTAGTAACATCATTCATGAATACATAATTTTATACCTCGAAAATCCTTTGGTGATATGTCTTTCGTTTCGGAGAAACTTTGTTTGGGGGTCCTATGCTTACTGATTTGATTTTCATTACGTTTTTGGCTAAACATTTTTGTCAAACACTTGTGCTTTGCGTAGTATAAAAGTGGTCACTTTGATGTGTTGATTTCGATTATGTGATATAATAGAAATAACAATATGAGGGAGGGAGCAACACACATCTCATGGTATTCCGTGACTCGAATTTTTGTTGGTGATCGATTGTTGCTATTACATTTTTATTTTATTTTAATCACGTTCATTTTTTTTAAAAATTGTGACTTTTATAATATTATAATAAAGAGTAATCAATACTTATTTACTTCAAGTATTTTACATGCATATAAGTTTTGGTATAAAATTTTTGTTAACGTATATTAGTTGTATCATCATATTTTAAATTTTAATTTTTTTGGGTTTCAACATACCCATATCAAAACGTACCCAGAGCCGTACCACATCTGGACTTCATAGTTGATCGCAAATTAGCAGCTCATAATATTATCATCCTAAGCATAATATTAGATCATTTGGTCTTATTATTATTTTAAAGTTAAATTATCCCATCAAAATTGACATTGAAGAAAATCAAACTTGAAACCTTGAGATGAACGCACTCCAGCGTCTAAGCCAACACCACCGGTCCAACCTAAGTGAGATTCATTTGGTCTTATTTTTTAGGAGTGTACTGATCTCATTTCTCCTTTTTCAAACTTTAGAGCAAATTTTATTTGGAGATAAACAAATAATGTTGTCCACAAGCCTACTAGGGAAGCTCTAGCTAGTCTCCAATTTTATAGCTAACGAATTAATGAATGAAAGACCTTATATAAACACAAGAAACAAAAATAAATATGAAAGAGTTTATTATACAATTCGAAGGAAAAAAAAGACCAACATGAATATAAGCCGCCTATACAAGATCACTCGAGGTGTACAACGAAAAAAGGAGTGTCATAACCAAGCTCCCCAACCAGGAAACATTTGGCACAATCGATCAGAATCGATTGCATCTTGGATGAGTTGTTGTACCTGCAAATGGAATACCACAATTATATTTTCCCATGACATATTTGAACATGTAAAATTATATTTCATTTATTCGCCCAGGTAACACCCATGGTTAAGGATTGTAATTAGAAATTTATGGCAATCATCAGTGCAATGGAAGTACCTGGTTGGTATGATCGTATGAGCAGTCGTATAGTCTAATATGCATATGCAGCTCTCTTTTAGAAATACTATTGGACATATGTGGCCATATATGCAAGTAATCGAAAGCTTTGTCTAACATGCACAAGCAAAATGATATTGCATCATGCACAAGCGTCTTTTCCACCATAGGATCAAAAAGTCACATCATATTTAATTTATTTTATTGGAATTGATCCAATGGTAGAAATTAGCTCGTGCATGATGCAAAATTGGTCTCACTTGTGCACTATAGAATTGGCCGTACTCGAATATAATATATACAACCTTATCTTTCCAAGTTTCCAACCCTTAATTTAGAAGTTACATAACCGGGAAAGAAATACTAATGCATACTATCTGAATTCTGAAGGCTGACCCATTTTATCAGCCAAACAACAATATAGAAGAAACATGCATAATCAATACACTAATTTGGCAAGGGATATATCAATAAAACACCTGTCCATGGATACTTCGCATTTCACCATCTTCATACCCATCCAGCTTTTGCTTTACACGTAAAAGTGCACGTGCAGCATCCTTATTTCCTTCATACTCGTTTTGAGGTTCCTCCAAACCTGTATCCAAATCAACTTCCATTTCCTGTGAAGAAAACAGGAAAAAGATCAATGGGGATAAATCAAATGATGCAAGATGAACAAACTTCGCCGAATGGGGTTGCCATGCCATCAAATCCCATAAGATATGCCGGACAAAAGGATTCTTTTTGTTTCAAAGGCTAAATAATGAAACTAACTTTTGACGATTTAGAATACCTTTTGACGCTGCAAAGCTTTCAGAGGAGATAAAGCCCACTTATAAAGAGGATCATGGATGAACACCTACAGAAGACACACATTGATTATGAAAAATAAAAAGAAATTAATAGGCTCAATTCATTCAATATAAATTTGAGTGAAGTATGATTACTTCCACAATTGTCAGTAATGCCTCTTTGTTTGTCCGCATCACAGAGAGAGTTTTCTCGCAACATCTTCGGAAAACCCCCTCTACACCAGTTACACCCATTCCATCAATTACGTCTCTTGTGAGCCTAAATGGAACCTGCCAGCACATAGAGAAGATATCAACAATGTAAATGAGGCAGCAAAGTTGACATTGGACAATTAACATCATAGTTGTGATAGAGGTTGCAAAGTCCCTCATGGTCACAAGGTCCTCTACAGTAATGGAGCAGAGGCACAAGCCTCAAACATATTTGGGAGTATTTAGGGTTCTCTATTTCTAGTTACAACTGCTTCTCTTTCTCATCAGCGTCCCATTTTAGGGTTTCTCTTTCACTAGCTTCAATAACATTGGTTGGAGATGGAAAACTAAACTAATTTGCAAATTTGAAATTACATATTCCTTTCAGTAGCCAATAAGAAACCTCATACGATCAACTGTTCATTGCTATTCAATGGTGTCAACTAAAGGTTCATGGTGAACCATATTCTTTGTTAGTTCATCCTAGTCTCTGTTTTGATTCTATAATAATTTTATGAGTTGTATTGTAGCTATGTTGTGTCCTCAAATTTTTAAAATCTGCAGTGATCTCAGACATATGTCTTGACACATGCAAGCTTTCTAGATCATTAATAAAGGATTATCAAAGACATACCCGTTCTGGGGTCTTAAGCATCAAGCCTTGTTCAAAAGCAACACCAAGATCAATGTGAACAACCTCTGCAGTGGTCTGATCAATTAAAATATTCATTGAATGTCGATCTCCAAGGCCAACAATATAACCAACCTGAATATGAATCAACGAATAAATACACCAAGGCCTGAGAATGAGATATTTCTGACATTTCTGATAATGATCATATTTCAGATAGAAAATAATTGGAAAATATTCTGAAAGAAAATAGACTAATATAGGATGTGATCGATTTGGATCACAAAATGGGCAATATGAAGGGATAGTTTAGAAATCAGAGCTGTATTCAGTGCAACCCAGCTACAATATGAAGGCTAGATGTTTGCTTAACAAATTGGGAAAATAAAAACTTCAACCAGTGCACTAGAAAAGGACTAAAATTGAATCATGTTAGTGTTGTCGAATGGTCCATCTTTACTTGGACAAAGAGCACCGACACTTCAATTCGATCAAGGGTGGATCCAGATACTGAAAAAATAAGCATGCATGGAAAAGTAGAAGGCACTTACCATAGAACTAGCAGCAACACTTCGGGTATACGCAAGTCTCTTGTCAAACCACTCAGCTGGGTGTAGAAACCTCTCCAAGAAAAAGAAATGCATGACAGGCCTGCAAAAGACAATATGATCAAGCTAACTTGACTATGACTTCACAGTCCTTTAAAAGAGGGTGAATAGAGAAGAGACATGAGAAGATTGTAAAACAGGTGGGCTGAGCCCATATACTCAATAATAAATCCTAACAACTAATTATAATAACTCTTCACAGGAAATAAACCTGAAATTCCTGCAAACTTCCTGAAATGCTTTGCGCTTGTCCCTTTCCTATCAAAAATCATCACTGTATTACTATTCTCTTTGGTATATCATAAAATGAAAGATAATATATATATATATATATATATATATATATATATATATATATATATATATAAAATGGGTGT
>Ga0315913_1006097_pt1 | contig 14627 bp, 3 predicted proteins | sample MpolsnodulesMG_FD_207736 | JGI IMG/M metagenome (GOLD analysis project Ga0315913, IMG submission 207736) | Medicago polymorpha root nodule microbial communities from Los Angeles, California, United States - small nodules | ecosystem: Host-associated > Plants > Roots > Nodule | place: USA... | reverse complement strand
TAGATAAAATATATTATAATGTGAAATTTGTTATAATATCTATTTGTGATAAAAAAAAAAAAAATTTTACAAGACTTTGTGACGGTATGATCAACCTAATTAGTTGAAACAAAAAGTATTTAGCATTTGTTCGAAAAAAAGGATTTAGCATCGCATGTGAATTCTTCTTCGGAGGGAGAAACACATCAACTCACCAAATTCCACATAAATCTAGGTTAACATTTAAGTGCTTCGTCTATTATGCACAAACAAAATGGTCTTATATTTTTAACTATTAAATCAATAAATCTACCATATTTTATTTAATTTAATAGAGTGGTTTATTGATCTAATAATGAAAACTAGTTTGTGCAACTTCTCTAATTTGTGCATCATAGAAATGGCTACATTTACAAGCTTGGGAGACCAGTACACTTTAACCAAATGTTGATTTAGTTAAGATTTAAACTCGGATATGAGGTGACATGTTAATCGTGTGTATCACACTTTACGTAGATGTCACATCAATGCAATATAACAATGTCCATTTTGCTCAAAATAATTCGAGAGTTAAATGCCCTTATTTTGAACATTTTGACATTAAGTGATTATTTTTATAGACCAATTCAAAAAAAGTCAAATTATTTTGATAGTGAAGTTTTCTCCACATCATCGGTAAAAAATTGAAATACCTACATTAAAAGTTAACCTCAAGTTGGTCATTCCTAAAAAGTTGACATTAAAAGTTCTCTAATATATATGTAACTAAATTTCTTAATTAACGACATCAAAGAGTGTATGAGACAAGGACATGGTAATTTTTAGTTCTCAACATTGAAGCAGTCTTTGAATCATTGTTTGAATTGTTGTTTTTGTTAAGTGATAAATGATACTTAAGATGGAGATTGAAAGCATAAGTTGGAAAAATGAGTTAAAATTGTTTTATAATTACAACAGAACCGCGTTGAACATGGGTGATTTGTATGATTAACTGTGGAAAGAAAGTGAGAAGAACAAACCATGATTTGTATCAACATGAACAGCAAGATACTAATTCATATATCAATTGGATCAAACAATAGTAAAATACATATTTATTATATATATATATAGTCTCAGAAATAAGATACATGTAAGTGACCCAACTTTAAAGTTTCTTCATTAGTCCTTCCTTCTTGTGGGTTGTTGACTAACATGGTTTCTGTAAAAATGGAAAAGCTGCAATCTTGCTGCAACCATGAAACTCCATGGTTGGTCCATGGGGAATCTAGAACTAAAAGAAAAACATACAAAACCACAAGCACCGAAATTGCAAGACACAAATATATATGTTCTGTGAAATTTGCCTGAGTCATGTATATATTGTCTTAGAAGCAAGGAAGAGAGTTGGAAAGAAATTAATTATGTTAGTGTGAGGTACTACTACAATCTACAACTAAGATTATTATATATATGTAAGGAATGAAGGAAAAGATGTGATGATGAAGCCCACTTTATTATATTTTTCATTATAGTATTAGTTACATGTTGCAGGAAAAAATATAAAATAATTAGGTGTATGCTGGGAAGAAAAATTAATACTTTGGAAAATTTGAATGAGCTGTATTAAAAGGGATAAGTTTATTTATTTTTTTAAAAGAAAATCATATATTTAGAGATCTCCATTTAATTATTGGGTGAAAGCCAAACACGGTAAAGTGGGAGTATTGTTGACTCTACTTGACCTCAATCAAGTTGCATAAAGCAAACCCAAACATGTTGAGTTCATGCATGCAATCCAATATCCATTATGGGTATGTGACAAAAACATAAGTGCAGTGTTCATGTACATGCATGTTACACAACCAATGAAAACAACAGAACATGTATGGTGGACATCATCTTGCACACTCTTTTTCCTTTGTTTTTTTTTGGTTGGGTCCCACTTCTCTTTGTAAATCCACATGTATTCCTATATGTAAATGTTAAGGCTTACGTATTGCTCATTCACTTTGAACAAGCATGACAATGAACACTACACAATTGGCTTCAACAACTTCCAAACTTGTTGCTTCACAAACCACGTTGTTTCTTCTCTTCTCTACTCTCACAAACAATCGCGTTTCTTCTTCTCTTCTCACAAATCACTATTCACAACCTCTTAACAAACAAATTGCAAGCTTATGTTCTCCTCTTCTCACAACAAACAAACAAACCACTCCTTCTTCCACTCTCAGCAGTCAGCAGCATCATTTTCTCTCTTCACCCCTTCTTCAAATCTAGTGTATCTCTCAGTTCTCACTTTAAGTCTAAGCCAAGGTAAGTGAAATAGTCAATTGATTCTCTACTTTCTCATTCATTCTACAAATGCTTTTTTAGGGTTTTAGAATTGTGAATTGAGAATTGGGGTTTTTTTAGGGTTTGAATTGAAGATTTTCTGTTGTTCTGCAAGCAATGAATGAATTTATAGGATGATAATTGCTTGTTTGTTTTGCTTCTGTTGATTTAATATATGAGATACTCTTTGTCTTTGTTTCTTTCTAACATTGATTTGATTTATAGGATGTAATTGCTTGTTTGTTTTGTTTGTTTATAGCAAAACGATATTGTTAAATCAGTAGCAAAACGATTCATGGCTTTGTTTGTTTTGTTTTATTAATAATACAAGTTAAAAATTGCTTGTTTATGATAATTGATTATTGTACAATGGTGTTTATAGGATGAAGAAATTCTTTCCTGTCTTGTCTAGAGACAAAGCTAGTTCTTCGACTAGTCAAGCATCGAACACAAATATCTTTCCTGTGATGCAGCGGTATACTTCCGCTGGCATTTTGCTTGTTGTATATTCCGGCATCATGACCGAGTGGTTTTGGTGTTTTAGTGTGCCGCCTATATACGGTCGCTTTTGTATTTTCTGCCGTTTTTTCGCGAGTTGTGGGTGTGGCTTACACCCTCTCGACGATGAATAATATTTTCCGTAAAAAAATGTTATATATTAATTTTAGTATAATTTGTATTATAGTTTCTTTAAAAATTTTGCCACAATAAAAGCTAGTGTAATAAGTGCATTGGAAATTGAAAAGTTTGATATTTTTAAAGAACAATTACTTAATTTAGAATGCTTAAAGAGTGCCCCAGGAGCACTCGTTAACAAGACCCATATATATATATATATTGTGTAAGGAATTAAAAGAGGTAACTTTTGTATAAAGAGGTACAAACGTTATATCACAAATGGGGGGCAAATTTGTTGTGAGAATCGAACTTGAAACCTTAAAGAGGAACACATTATGAGATCCCAAATCAATACACAAATGCTAACTATTATCGACTTTTTGCTCTTACAAGTGTTATATCACAAATGGGGGGCAAATTTGCTGTGAGGCCTTGTTTTTCATTAATTCTAGTTTTGAAAAAAGTTTTTAGCAAAGGATTTGAGATCCATTTGGAGAGATAGCAACAAAGAATTTAAAAAATAAAAAATGATGTTGTGACTCACTGTTTATTTGTTTTAATGTTAAATGTTAGTAGTTAGTTGTTAGATTATTATTTACTCTTTTGTTCGGATTTGAATCCAGGATCTTTAACTTCTTATCTCTTACCTCAAATTAGTTGAGCTACCAACCTCATGTGATTCACTATCTACTATTTCATCCATCTCTCTAAACGAAGTCTTCCATTTCTTTTGAGAACATAGATGATCATAACATGTAGTAAAGAGATTAAGATCATCTTAGTTTCTCAAAAAGTAAAATAAAATGGAGGACTTTATTTGGAAAAGTGTTTTTTTTTCTTTGTAAATGAAGTGGCAAACACCACCTGAAGTTTATATATAATTGTAAGATTCCGAGTTTAAACCCGAATGAATGTGTCTAATCTTATAGTAACGATATTGTCCAGCCATTTGAGTTAAATCTTTTTTCACAACTAAAAGTATAATAAGTAAAGGAAAATAAGAAAAATCTATGGGGCATAGACATAACTCAGGAAGTTTGAATTTTTCTTAACGATAATGAGACTCATTTGATGATGAAATTCATTATGTATGTTTATCTCTCTCTTTCTCTCCAAATAAATTATCCAATTTATTTTGAAAAATGAAGATGATTCTTACTTGTAGTAAAAGAAAGTAATTGGGCTAACATTTAAGTATTCTTTAGGATAAATCGTTCAGGAGAACCATAATTCAATTTCTATGAGAACAATTCTTCAGTACTTGATCAGACTTTGTTTACGTTTTGATTGAGATTTGAATCACTAGAGTAAATTTTTCTAAGAATCGGAGGATTAAAAAAACAAGCAAAGTCAAATGTGATTCTCAATCCTATTTCTATTTTTTTAAACCAAAATCCTTGTATAAAATGATGAGCGGATAAGGTGTTCCATCAAACATTATTACTCTTCAAAATTACACATTTGTGTATAAACATGGTCACCCATTTTGCGTTATTGGCTTATTGCACTTTTTTTTTTGTTTGAAGGATGGCTTATTGCACTTCAATGTCGAGAAATTTTAAGAAATATTTATGGAATTAAAAAGGGATTTTATTACAAATAAAGATCATATCTGAAAAACAAAGGAAGTAATTAAATAAAAATAAACGAGTATTATGCATTTCTTTTAACAACATAATTTTTTTCTTTTCTAAAAAAAACATAATTTTTTTTTGACAAAAAATCTAAACTCATTTGTTTAGGTTCTAATAAACTGACTCTTTTTTTTTATAAATAAATCCAATGAAAATGAAAAATATACTTATAATTTATTTTTCAAAGCATTTCAATAAATTCTTAAAAGAATTTGTCAAAAAAAAAAAATTCTTAAAAGAAAACAGTGAATAAGGTAAAAATTTCATTTATTAACATAAAACACAAATATCGTTGACTATAAGGTATATATAATTTCATAAAAAAGGTACATATAACAAAATAACATATAATTGAAAAAAGCAGTCAAAGGAAATTAATTGAAAATTTATCAAAACATTTCAAATCATCTTCTATAAGAATATATAAAGCGGATACAGTGTTTTGGACTGGACTTTTAGTTTTATTTTTACCCTTTATTTAATATTACTTTTTTTTTTGTACAATATCTAATATTACTTTATTTTGACCTTATATAAAAAATATTATGTTTTGGTGTAACATTTTTTCTTTTAAATTTAAGTTTCACTTAATTATTTTTTATCGTGTTAATGTTCTTAACAATAAAAACGGAAAACGAGTACATTATTGTATGTCTTAACATTAGTAATCTTTATACTAAAACTACTGTGCTCTCATAATAAGTCGTTTACGCTTTTTTTTTTTTTAAATCTATAACAATATATAAAGGGAATGCATGACTTATATGTGCTGAATTTTTCATTATTTCAGTTATACCTATATGTGCGTTTGATCTACTATAAAGTAAGTACTGAACATAACAACATAAGATAGAACAGTACAACACAAGACAAAACAACACATGACAACATTTTATGGTATTGAATAATTTTTTGTCGTAAATATTTTTTGTTGGACAAAATGTTATAATTTGGTATTTTAGATAACTTGTATTTTAGATAAAAAGTTGTGTTGTAGTGTAGTGAGGGACAAGAATTTCATTTTTTGTTCCGTTCCTTGCCTCCCGTTTGTCTTGTCCTCGTAACATTTACAAATCAAACACTGTACAAGTGGAGCTGTCAATTGTCATGTCATTCATTTTTTAGCGGATGAAACGCACCATTAAACAAATTTACTTTTAAGAATATTATATTTTTGGTGTTATTGTAAAATATAATTTTTTTTATTATATTTGTTACACACATATATATAATCATAATTAAAAATTCATAAAAAAACATTCCTTATGGTTTACACATGTTACCGCAGCAAGAAAGCATATAGCATGCCCGTCTGAATGCTAGCATATTATAAAAGTAATAAATGAATGTACATAATATTATATAAAATTATTTTTATTAATTATTGAGTCATAATTTTTTTTTTGTTTCTCTCCTCGTATCACTCTGTGTCAAATCTCAAACCGAGCTCCTATAGATTGAGTAAACTTCTAAACAAGTGACCTATCACCTCAAGAAATAGGAGTAATATTTTTTTAAAACAGAATAGAAGTAATATTAATGATGAAAAAGGAGAAAATAACTGATACGAGCAAGGATATAGAAGCTGCAATGAAGTGGGATTGAAGATCAAGTCCAATGAATTAGGGAGGCCAAAAAGAATCATACTACACCTAAGAAGTGGAATGATTATGTTGTCATTTAGTAGTGACTCATTGGTTCTAGAAGATTGGTGCTCGCTAATTTGTTAGGAAAAATCTAAAATAACTTTTTCCATATAATATCTTGTATTATCTCTACTACAATTATCAATGAACTATAACTCTCTTTTCTCTATCTATTATTCTTAGGAGGTTCTCATTCTCTGTCCTATAACAGAAGATCTGTATTTTCCCTATCAATAACAATACAGAAAAAGAAATAACAAAAACAAAACAAATTAATAAACATAGGAAGGACAAAACCAAAATCCATGCTAAACAAAATTAAGACCACCTTTAACTTGATTTTTTTTTTTAAAGAACCTTTAACTTATGCTATTATTTTAGGGGAAATTTCACGTATTTTCTCTTCTTTTTTTTTGATTTAAATGTAACCACAATACATACATCTTTAATAATAGTATTAAGCTGAAACATACTAGTTAGTATCTAAATCAACTCCATCCCTACCGTTTGGGATTTAATATTTCTAGCATCAAATGATAATATTGGGATTTCATATTTTTTAGCATCATATTAAAACTCAATTTAAAGACTTGATTGCATCACTTATTTATCCTACCTAAATTAAACATATATATATACGTTACTCAGGATTCATATGTCCATTAGACTCTCTAGAATCAACCGAGTTTTTGCTTTAAAATGTAGACTAAACTTAAAAGAAAATAATTAATATTGCATATAAAGACACTTATTTTAAGATAGTTTTTATCTGTTAAAATGACGTTTATTTTGACGAAGAAGTTATATATTGTGACGTTATAGGGTTAAATATCTATGAAGAATCGATTATTTTGAGGGAGTTTACAAGTTGTTGATTTTTCATAGATATCAGAAATTGACAATTCATAAACTCCCTCAACAAAGAAGAAAAAAGTAATAAACTACTTATTAACACTAGTTTTTTTTTGTTTTGTTTTGACTTGACGTTAACACTAAAGCTTTCTAGGTGGAATATGAAAGGGAGAATTTTGTAAGGAAAGGGGATAAAGGTAAAGATAGAAAAATCTCTCATTCTATCTTTTGGATGTTTGAAGGGGTGGGATGAAAATAATTCTAAATAATACTTTTGTTATTTTGAAAGTATTAAAGAGAAATAAGAAGGTGATTCTTTTCCTTCATAATCCTCCCTAACTCTCTCACAAAATATTTCTGAGTTCTCTTTATTAGAGAATTACTCCAATAAAGAAAAATAAGATCTCATGCAAAGTGAGAGATTACTCACTCATACATTTTTACTTACTCATTATTTTATTATAAATTTTCTCTCGCTTTCCTTTCAAACAAAGTTTGAAAATTCATTTATCCACATTTACTAATTTTTTTTTTTTTGACACAAACACATGTAACTTTTTTTGGAAGCAAATAATTTTTCAAATTCAAACCTATATTTTTGTTTTTGTCTTTTAATATACATTCTTTTCATCAGAGATAATCCTCTCAAACGACATATTAGACGTTATAAATGCAGATACATCTTTCAATTGAATTCAAATCTTATTTGAACACATTGTAGTCTAACTTATTTAAAACGATCTTCCACCTAAATAATCTAGAAATAACACATTCCAATACAACTTTTTAAGTGCATAACATCTAGATTAAAGTAGTACTAAAAAACATTAATCACAAGACGACAAGACAAAGTCAAAAAAGGAATGCCACGTTAAAAAGCATTGATGGTATTTTATTTCGCATTTTTACAATCCAAACCGCGAAACGGTATTAGGCTAAAATACTATTAGCGCGAAAATACCATTTTTGATCATTTTTATTTTTTCTTAATCCTCTCTAGGGTTTGTCTATTTTATTATCATCACACAGTACAGTACAGTACTCTCACTCCAAATCATTCACTTTTTGCGGCGTGTGCTTTCTTTGTCCTTTCTTCTAGGGTTTCTGTTTCTCATTTTCTCCAAAATCCTTTTTTACTTTTTGCAATTGTCACGTGTGGTTTCATTTTCAATACCACTTTAAGGTAACATTCTCTGTCTTGTTCTTTATCTACTATTATATTTTCTCTTTCATCTTTGTGTTTTATTTTTTGATAGTATCAATTTCATCTTAGTATTTGATAATTGCAATTTGGATTTGAATATATTATTCACAAAGATGCATGTAGGAATTTGATAGTGATAAAATCACGACGTGATTCCATGGAACTTACTGTAAATCCAAACATGTAACCGAAAAATATGTTTAATTGCAGTTGTAAATGATCGTGGTTTTATCGAACTTATGTGAATCCGAACATGTAATGAAAAAGTATATTTAATGTCTTTGGAAATGATCTTATAGATTTATGAATAAGAACTTGGAATTTTGTTAATTTGCCAAATCAATTCGATGACATGAATATGTTATTAGCTGGGTGAGCTCATCTTATGCAGATCTACTGAGAATTGATCGTCATTTTGTGAATTATTTTGTTTTGCTAAGATCTTAAGAGGAATTTTATTTGGTACCAAGTTTTAAGTACAAAAAGTATCACATATAAGATAGGATATGATATGTGATCAATCAGAAATATGTGTGAATAAATAGATAATAAAACCTTAGGTGAATTTGTAACACGATGTTATCCATTTCACACTGCAATTCATGTGTAATTTGCTTGTTTGATGAACATTTCACAGATTTATTTGCACTTTTAGATTAATTATTTTTTCCTAGTTGTGACATCTTAATCCAACCTATCCTATACTTTACCGTTAGTTCCCTGTTTTATTATTATTGTTATTATTATTCTATATGAAGCACATATACTTCTTGGATTAGGTGCGTGTTCGGTGTCAGATACATATTGTGTCCAACACCGACACATCTGATTATATTCAATTATGTCATTTTGTCAAATTATTATTGATGTTGGCGTGTCAGTGGTGTCTTTGTTTGAGTCTTCCTACTGTTATACAATTTGACTTTCTAATCATTGACATAGCTGACGTTTCCTTTTCCCTTCTTTGAGTTAATTGTCTTTAAATAATGAAAAATGTCATCACTTGGTAGTTATAATCTATAACACGACCAAGTCTATCGTGCACAAAAGACATATGTCTTGCAACATGCACAAGGTTGTTTCTTCCAATAGATCAATAAGTCTCACCGTTAAATTAATTTAGCTTCTTCAAAAAAAGCCTCACCATTAAATTAAAAGAAATACAATGAGATTTAATGATCCAATGATGAAAAACAAACTTGTACATGGTACAATACTAATTTGTTTGTGCATATTAGACAAAACCATATAACCCTTATTTAAATTTTGGGTATAATAGTTATATTTTGTTAACTTTTAAGGTTTAGTTCTTCTGATGAGTGATAGCACGTTTATAATTTTTATTAATTATTGTTCTGCTCCTCCAATTGGTAGCTAAATATATATGATTTCCTGTGTTAAGAGAGAGATTTTCATTTTGTCTTCTTTTTTCCCTCCTTTCTAGCTACTTGTCAATTATCTTTATGTTTCTTTGGTTAAACAAATATAACAGCGTGTGACTGATCTTAAATTAAGGATGATAGCTACTGCAATGAGTTTAGCAGGAAGTGGAACTGGCTGCATGACAGAAAAACAGAAACATAATGACCACCTTTGTAATCTGAGAAAGCAAGTAGCTGTTACTTGCCATGATGACCGTGGTAACAGAAGAAAGTGTTCGTCGTTTGTTGGAGAGAATGGCTATTCTGCTTCATTCCATTCTGGTGGCAACATCTGGATGGCTTTCTGGTTGTGTTTAGTGACAAGCTCCTACTTTCTGTTGAGGAAAAAGTTCAATCTTTTTAGCAGCCTCAGAGTAAAATATGAAGAGAATGTTTCTTTATCTAACAGAAGCATTCCAAAGGAAAGAACAGATAATGTCATTGATGCAACTGCTGTAGATGATGCACTTAGCTACTCTGAGGGCTCAGGGTCTCCCCACAGTACTTGTTCATCCACCTATTATGACGTTTTCTCCGAGATTTCAGATTTTGATAGAACAAGTTACCGGAACTCTTTTCAAAGTCTTGAAGAGGAAGACATTGAATGGGTCTCAGCAGATTCAATGATATCTGAGAACCCTTCAACTCCTCTAAGCTTCATTGGTGATTCTTTTAGTGAGATCTCAGACGTAGGCACGCCAAGCTATAGAGACTCCTTGCTCAAACTTAAAGAGGAAGACAGTGATTTGATTTCGGACAAAGCAAGTTACTCGAATTCTTTACTAAGTCTTGAAGAGAAAGACTCTGAATGGCTTTCAGATTCAATGATATCTGAGAATCCTTATAGCCCTGTAAGCCTCAGTGGTGATTCTTTCAGCAAGATCTCAGAAGAAGGCTTGCCAAGTTACTGGGAATCCTTGCTCAAACTTGAAGAGGAAGACAATGTGTGGATTTTGGACAAAGCAAGTTATACGCATTCTTTACTAAGTCTTGAAGAGGAAGACTCTGCATGGCTCTCAGGTTCAATGATACCCGAGGACCATTCTAGTCCTCTAAGCTACAATGGTGATTCTTTCACCGATATCTCAGACGCAAGCACACCTAGTTATTGGGACTCCTTGCTCAGACTTGAAGAGGAAGATAGCAAGTTGATTTCAGACTCAAAACAAGAACCGGAGTATGTCCAAGATGGTTCTCCAATCTCATCTTATAAGATAAATTGGGGAACCGAGGTTCTTCGTTCAGTCTCTACTATATCATCATTCACTGGAACACACTGTGGCAAGTCAGAAGATGTTTTTTCAGCAGAACATCTGATAGAAACTGCAGACATAGAAGAGTTGAATGGTGACGAACCACTTTTTTGGCCATTTGAAGGGGAATTTAATAGGGATTCTGAGGAGAGCTCATTTTGTAGCTCACCTAGGAAAAGACTTGTTTTTGACTCTGGATCAACCGTATCTCGGATAAAGGGGGATGAACAAAAAGGTGATGAGGATTTTGATTCAAGCATGGACATTCCTTTGGAATATTTTGATTTGGAAAAAGAGTTTGCAATTGAGACATTGGTGGGGCTCAAGGAATTTGATGGACATGAAGGGCTTGATTCTGAATTTATTGGTGATGGTTTTATGCTGGAGGAATCTCTTCAATAGATCACAAGCACATGCATAGGTAGCTTCCAAACCATGTGTAGAGAAAACATGACTGCAACTTATGACATAACTTAGAACCTAATTAGGCCTCTAATGATTATACATGATCTGACCTCTTTTTTCTGGCTTGAGTAAATAGTATACAGTACATATTTACTGTAGGGCTTAATTTGAAGAACATGTGTTAGAGCATGGTGGTATATATAGGTTATAATTTAACTGAGCCTTTGTTTTTCATGGGTGAAATATTTGTTCGAATACATTACTTTTGTCAAACTTTTCAATGTCTAATTTCTGTTGAATAATTTGTTTGACTAGGTTCAAACACAAAACTTTTTATTAAGAGTAAGTTCTACTCAGACTAATGTAATTTGGTGAATACAATGACAACATACACCACCAATCATTTTGGGATAAATTAAAAAGTCAAACTTTATGTTGAGATTATTTTGATATTATCCTGCATATTTTATTGATCGTGTCTGAAAAATTATTTTGGTTCACATGGTGTTCCAGCATAAGTAGTTAGCTAACTACTTATGATTCTAGTCCCTTCCAGCATATTTTCTCTATAACGATTATAATTCCTTTTAGCTATAGTATATGACCACTAGCAGTTAATTAACCTCGTTGAGTTTTTGTTGTTCAATAACTGTGCACTTTTTCAAAGCAGTTGGTCAATAAGTCACTGCAATTATTCTATACCAACTATGACATTTTGTGATCATGTATTCTGCGTTTTGAATTTTCTTGGGACAAAATATGATTAAAATACTTGAGAAAAATGCGTTTACTTTTCAATTCTAATTAATAGGCACTATTATATTTTTGTAGGAAAAAATGGTCAATGGGTAACGTAATGAATTCTTTATTTTATAAGCAGAAAATAGAATAGAAAATACCTGATATGTTACATAGGTGGACCAGCTGGTGGTCCGAAATTGAAACGAACGTTCCTTCTCCTCAGGTCAACTCATTGTCATGTTCTGAAAAGAAGAAAACAAAATTGGAGTTGAATTCAATCTTTGAATATGAATTTCAAGGGTATGAGAAAAAGAAAGAAAGAAAGAAAACTTAACTCTCTTGTTTCATTATGAAAAGGTAAAAATAGATCAATAATTGATATATGGTCGATGTGTATAGAAAAATATATGCTTGGAAAAATATTGCTTGATGCTATATTGGATTGTCAAATAATTCAAAATTATTTTGTTAAGGAGGTATGATTCGGCTATGAAGATGCACATCAAACACTCTTAAATGAAAATCCCACTAGAGGGGATCTCCTATCATCATATTGAAAAGGATCCTCTTATGTGTAAAGTTTTTCACTGAAATCTCAAACTATCTATTTTTTATACTACATGTGGGTTTGGAAAAATTAAAAAATGAAAGATGTACATTAGACACTCTCAAATAAAAATCTCATCGGAGAGGCGGATCACCTACCTATCACATTCCATCCATTTTGGCCGGAAACAACTGTTTGTTTCAATGATGAGAGAAGTGATGATTTTTATGTTAAACTCTCATACTACATTAGATTTTAGACCTAGACCATCAACAAAGGGTCGTTCCATGTCTAACACCTTTTAAATAGACACCTATTGTGGTCTCATTAAAATGAGTGTTTCAGTGTTTTTATAAGCATTCTCTCTTCAATAGTTTGTGGGTCTCATATGCATCAATCTTGTAAAAAAAATGTTATCTTTCTTCAATTGTTATTTAATATTAATAGCAAAAATGAGAGCGCATTTTCAATTAGATAAACTAACTCATTTTATTTTTTTTTAGGAAAAACTAACTCATCTTTAACTTCAACATGATTGTGGAGTGTATTTGAGAAAGTTTTGGGTGCGGTTATGAGAAAAATTAGTGGTTGTTATGTAATTTTATCATAATTTTAAATAGTTTGTAATTCTTTAAAAAATGGCATTTTCTATATATTTTATTTTGAATTACTAGAAATTGAAAAGAAAAAAAAAACGATAGTCAACTTTTTTTAATTTATAATTTAATTTATTTAATATTTCAATAAGATAATCATGATTTAATAAATAAATTATTGTTTTTTTAAGATATAAATAAATTATCGTTTAATTATAATGATATAAAGTTATTGGCAGAAATCCATTTAATAATTTTTCGACGAGCTAATTTGACTTCTTTAAAAAAATACTATTGAAAAAATATCTGGAGTAAATTTATTTTGATAGGATACAGTTGCAAAAAAAAAAGAGGTAAATTCTTAAAAGTGATTATATAAAATGATATAAGTATCTTCTAGCTTAATAAATTGTTTTAAGATTGCATATGAGCATTGAGAATGCAACATCAATAAAATATTGACGAAGAGTTTCATCATTTGTGTAATTTAACTTGACGTGAGGGTTAGGGTTCTATGCGTTTGCGCATAAAAGAATCTTATTTATGCATAGGAATAACAAAAAACTTTCAATACTTTTTTTGTAGAAGTAAACTTTTTAATTTCTATGTTTTGGCACAGAAAGGACAAAAGAGTTTCTTTGTTTTCTTTCGTCTGAGAAATATTTCGAAACATGTCATGACAAATATTTAGGTGTGTAAGGATGCTAGAGCGTGTATCGAATATATGAATTAGCATAGAGAATCAGAGCATGTAGCGTGGATTTGGAGCATTTAGAGTGCCTATCCACGTGTCTCAAGTTATACATTTTGATCATAGTAAACCTTCTAAACTTAGGCACCGAAGAAGGCGGAGGAGTTCTTTGTTTCCTTTCACATATATGCAATAAATGTATCACATGTGTAACGTAGTCTTCGAATGAGTTCCCACGTACTCAGATCCAACAAGATTATTATGGAAAATATTTTTCAACACATGTCATGATGAATATTTCGATGCTTGAAGATACTCTAAACATATATAGAAACTCAGAACGCGTGTCGATTATATCAATACACAAGGATAATCTAAATATATGTAGCATGAGTAAAAAATATTAGAGTATCTATTAACGTATCTGAAGTTACATCTCATACGCAATGTAGCTAACCAAATTAAGTGTTGAGATATTTTTTTTTTTTTTACTCCACAACTAGATATTCTCTTACATGTTACCCTAAAAAACTCGTAGATAAATATAATCATAATCATATACATCATAGAGATGACTTTTGTTATTTTAAAAACGTTTATAGTGTGGGTTAGTATACCTAAAAGATCCGTACATAGATCTTATTATGTTACCCCAAAAAGAGTCCCAATAATGCTTCTTTGTTCCATTCCATTCTAAATACATACATAGTTACACACACATTTT
>Ga0315913_1006094_pt1 | contig 14628 bp, 5 predicted proteins | sample MpolsnodulesMG_FD_207736 | JGI IMG/M metagenome (GOLD analysis project Ga0315913, IMG submission 207736) | Medicago polymorpha root nodule microbial communities from Los Angeles, California, United States - small nodules | ecosystem: Host-associated > Plants > Roots > Nodule | place: USA... | reverse complement strand
ACACACTCGATACAAACCAAAAATCAAATATACAAAGTATGGTGTTAAACCAAAAAATAACACATCAGATAATGTGATCAACAAATTAAACTTTACAAAATCTACAATCAAACATCGTTAGCCCTCACACAGTCAAGTATGTCACACTAAATAAAACCGCTACTTTGTTATCAATTAAAACAAGCCTACTTTAGTACTGTTGCAAGAAGCAAGTGCAATTGGCTAGCTTCCTACATTTTTCTTGTGACTTCATGATTTCGTATTGAGTATCCTCATTCACATTATATGTTCCATCATGTATGATTAAAAAAAATAGTACCAAAGTTCGTTCATGCCTTAAAAAGTGTAAGACACTTCAACAAATCATTCTGTGTAGCAAACCTTTGGTTGGTGGTAAAATATTCTTGATGATCAATACAAACAACACAAGGAATAGGAGGAGGAGCATCATCTACTTTTGACTCACCTAATGAAATATCATGTTTCGGTGGTGGTGGTGGTGGGATCCTCGACTTTGGCATTTTCGGGATCATCTACAAACAACCGGAAACATAATAGGAGGTTCAATATCAGGTGGCAATTCAGTGGAGGCATCAACGGGAACATCCATTGGTGAAATAGTGCGAGAGCAAGATCAGAAAATGCACACAGTTTCTGTACTGGTGCTGTTCGAATTATACATTCCGAACTACATAGTTAGTTTTCGGATTTCGTAATCTGAATTGGTCCAGATCAAATTTGTTGACGTGATCAAAAGGAAAGCGCCTATAAATCAAATGAGGGAAGGTTTATATACACATTACCTTTGCATTCAGTCGAAAATAATGATGTTAACGCATGACCAAATTGCTACTCCAAATCACATTTTCGCCCAAAATGGTGTGTTTCTAAAGATGTAGGGAGTGTTTGGAGAGAAAGGTGGAGAACTTCAGCTAGGTTCTGGGTGATCCTTATATAATCAAGCTATTCAGATTACGTAATCCGAAAAGTCCCGTAACTTTCTCCGAGCTTTCGGAATATATAATCCGGAACACGTAATAGACACGTGTTTATCTTACTTGTAATGTCGTCTTTACCAATTCTAAAGGTAATAGACAGTCTTTCCTCCCCAGTGATATCTATCAGTTGGTTCCCCAGTCAGTGTATTTCCGTCGTCTTTGCATTCGTAACTGCATCACAGACATTCATATTGTTATATTCATAAGCATTGCATCCTCAGTATTTCAATTGGTCAAAAATTGATGTACTTGATATTTAAGTCTCTTCGACCCGTAGATTTAAAAATTTCATCTTTTTTAAATCTGCGTGACGGAGAAACTTAAATAGGGGCATCTGTCATACCCCAAATTTTGACCACTTTTCTCTGTTTTTACCCATTTTGTTCGTAGTTTTAATGTCGGAAATTTTCGTTGTTTCAGACGAAATTTCGGCAGAGAAGTATTTTAAAATACCTCATTTGGTTAGCGAAAGGGGCAGTTTTAATTACTTTTTTAGTTTATTATCTACTCCTTGGATTTCTTTCCTTTTATGTATTTATCTCATTTTTATTTATCTCATTTTAGATTTTTTCGTTTTTATTATTAAATGATATTTTGTTTATTAGAGTGTTATCTTTTAAAGTTTTGTCCAAATGTCAAAGTCTCCTTGGTCATTTGTTTTCTTTTTGTTCAAGTCTGTCCAGCCCAAGGGCATTTTCCTCCTTCTCAGGTCTCAGTCTCAAACCTTAGTCCACAGTATTTATAGGCAGCATTGATTGCACTGTAGCGGGTCTGAGGAGGTCAGGGTCAGACACGCGTCAGAAAAAGTTACCAATCATATCAACAAACACATTTCAACTTTCTCTCTCCAAAAGTTACCAATCATATCAACAAACACAAAATTTTCCGGCAAGCTCAAAATCATACCAAATGAGTCCGATCTGTAACAACCACACAATTATAAGCTCGAATCCGAGTCAAAACCATCGTTAGTAAGCTCGAATCCAAGCCTACAACAACCAACCGCGAGCAATTTTTCAAGCTACAACAACACAAAGCTCAAATCCGAACCAAAGCAAGCTAGATCGAAGTTGTTTTGAAGTTTTCCGTCACACTTTCTCGTTTTCTCCGTTCATAAAGAGAGGTAATCGCCTTTTCCTTGTAGATCCGTTTGTGTTTTGTTTGTTACATGAGAAAAAATTTCGAATCTTAAAAGTTAGATCTAGCCCAGACCTCTCACCCCTTTTTAAAAATAATTTCAAAAATGGACTCAGAAGAAGGAGAAGAAGAGATTTAGCAAAAAAAATAAAAAAAATGATTTGAGTTTTCTTGCTGTGTACCGTGTTTTCTAACCGTCAGATCGTACGTTCCCTATTTTTACTGTCTCTTTGGGTGTTTACTTTATGTATTTTTCTTAACCTTTGGATCTCAGATCCAGTGGCTGTGATGAAAATACTGTGATTAAATTTGGACCCTCTGATTCATCAGACGGTCCAGATTTGTCTAGTGCTGAGCCTATTTTCTTTTATATATTTCTACTACCATTTCACTTATTTACACTATAATTTTTACATTCTCATTTTTTTTATTTCTTAACTTTTTAATGTTTATTATTGTTCATTTGTTTTTCCATCATTTTTTAACTTGTTGGTTTGTCATTTGATTGAAGTTTATTTTGTCTCTACTTCATTTAATTTGTGCTTAAAATGGTTGCATGCATATTTAATTCTTGTCATTTATTTTATTATCATCATTTTATTAGTGTGTATTTAAGTTTTGATGTAATTTCATTCATGCATTTTATTTCCTTGTCATTTATTTTTCCTTGAAGTTTTAGCATGTATTTAGGGACTATGTAATACTCATATAGTAAAAGATGCACCGACACCACAATTTATTTACCGCATTATGCCATAAACCGCAATCGAGGGCCGAAATGAATTAGAGACAAATTAGGTTAATTATTGGACTTTAATTATTTTCTTAAAATCAAACTACTAGTAATTTTAGGTTCATTTTCATAACTTGAGAATTTACTTGGGATCCAATATCCTTTGTAAGTTTATCGTTTTTTTTATCATGTTACGTCGTTACGCTTTAGTTTCTTAGTTTACGTTTAATTTAAAAAATCATTTTTACCAAAAAAATCAAATATGCAAAACTCAAAAAATATTTTCTTAAGACTTTGGATTTTAATCCAAGTGCTTTTTCCTTTCATTTTCTTAATCAAATGTTTAATCAATTTAATATTCATATCTAGACTTGAGTTTCTTGTAATTAAAATTTAACCAACCTCATCTTATTTTCTCTCATGCCTTGAGGCCTCTTTCCTTTTCTCAAAACTATTTTCAAAAATTATAAAATTAACCTAACTCACAAAAATAAATTTTGAGAGTGAACTACATTGGTTTTGATCCCACTTGTGGGTATGTAGGCAAAGGACCCAATCCTTCCAAATCAAATAAAAAATAACAAAATCATATTTCTTCTCCCTCCATTCTTTCACTTAGACTCTTAGACATTTATTTTCAAAATAAGCGAATGACTTAACACAAGATAAATTAGGCAAAAGGTTCATACGGATTACCGTAGTCGTATAGGGTGCTTAACATCTTTCCTCCGCGAAATCAACCCCCGAATCCGAAATCTCTTAAGAGTTTTTTCTCTCTTTTTCCCTTCCCAAAAATAAAAGTAGAAAGTTCAAAGATTAAAGATTCAAAACCAATTCATGGATTGATACCCGAAAATCAGGAGCACAAGTTTGTTATCGCTTTTGTGAAAGCACTATTAAATGGTTGTAAATCAAAATAAAAAGAAATAACGCTCAACGTATTCAATTTGCATTCAGTTTAATAAAAAAAAAAGTATTCAATTTGCATTCAAAACTCACAAACCCTTGTTCCACAAACCCTTGTTCTAGTCCATTTCAATCTGAAACCCTATTTTACTTATGTTCTATTGTCTATCATGAGCTCAGTACCCACAACCTTTCATCGTTGCTCACCCTCTCTCACAAAACCTGTTAAAACCCTAAAATTCAAAAGCTCTCCATGTTTTGAACCTAGGATTCGTTGAAACCCAAATCAAATTCAGAGCTCGTCGAATTCCAAGCCCAAATTCAGATTCAAACCTGAATCCTAACCCTAACCTGCATTGTACAACGAAAGGTAAATTGTGTAAGGGATGCACATACTCAGTGGCGGAGCCCTTCATGGGCTGGGGTGGGCCACGGTCCACCCGGTAAAATTAAAAAATCAACGATTATAGGTCTACTTTGTGAGATTTTATACAATTTTATGTCAATTTTAGGTTTCGGTTGATCCAAATTCCCGCAAAGTGATGTAGTGGCCCACCCAAAAAATTTAAATAATTCAATTATAGGTCTATTTTGCGAGACTTTAAACAATTTTTCAACGGCTAATTTTAGTGGCCCACCCTAACTTTTTTTTCTAGCTCCGCCACTGCACATACTACTCATATATTCTTAAGGCCAAATCTACAGAACGCTACATGAAGGACTCTCTCTCTCTCTGTTATATTTTTTCCGTTTCAATTTTTTTTCAGGACGATGTAGAAGATGCCGGAAAATTTGAGGGACACAGTTCAGAAAATAAATAAATTGGGGGTGATGAAAAGGCAATTGAACATCGAAGGATTCTGAAAAGTCTTGGTGTTTCAATGTTGTTTTTTGGTATATAGTCATGATTGATCTATTATTTAGGAAATATTGAATGTAAAGAGTAACCTTGAAATTTTAACATTATTCTTTGGCCTCTATACAGCTTATTATTTCATCCGATGTCCATTTTTCCTTTAATGGCAACTTTGTATACATTTGTTGTAAATCACAATTTCAATGCTAACCTATTAAATACGGAATGATCTATGAATGACAAATACTTCTCGGATTAGACATGTCTGATTGTCGTATACGTATCGTGTCAGACTATGACACTACAACGACACATATGATTATCTTGAATTATATAATTTTTAAAATTATTATACAACACACAAACGAATCGTTCAAGTAAGTTTTACTTTAGAGTAGACTTGTTTCTTTCTTAGCTTATGTGATTTTCTTTGCTTAACATACCTTTATTGTTAGATGATGGACTATACATGTTGTCTATGTGTATCATTATACACTTTTCTATTCTAATTTGCATGACAGTCCTGGGCTGCAAAGTAAGTTCCTACTTGTTTGTACTTACTGAATTTTAAATGATCCGAGTTGGTGTGCTGTGGCAGAATTTTGCTGTTCAGTTTTGGCGTATCGGTAGTAGCCTGGTCAGTTTCTGCTGCTGCAAGAGCTTCTCAGATGCTGCAGAATTTCGGGTTATGTTTTGGTGCATCAGCTTTGGTCCTTCGCCTCGTTCCAGCCATGCTTCCGAAGGTACTAAGCGAGTGAGCTTCAGGTTAAGCTTGGTAATGCTCAAATATACTAAATCATTTTTTTATTTTTCTAGTTTAGATCATGTCTTCTGAACTTGGTCCCTGGTGTTTGATTCTAGCCTACACTCCTGCCTTTGAGAGACTTGCATTTCATCCTTTAATTCTATATATAACTTCTAGGTTCCGCTATACTTGTCATCCTTTCGCTGTGTGATAACTTGTGAGTTTCTCGTCTCTGTGACCAAGAATTTTGTTTGATTTAGTGGTTGTAATTTGTGACTAGAACACATTGGGGCTATACTTGGTATATATTATTGATCAAATACATTGAATATTAAATGAATCTCAAAAGTAGTTTTTTGCTTATTAACGTGACCAAAAGAGTAATTCTTTTATTTATTTATGAAAGATAAAAATTGATAATCAAACTATATATGTGTGCATCAAAATTTATCAATTTATTTCATTTTAAAAAAGTTCTAAAACAAAATACAATAGTTTTTAACATTTTATTTATTCATCTACTATCAAAAAAGTTAAAAATGTTGTAATCAAATTTAATTTCTTTGACCCTTCTTTGATTAGCAATGATCCTCCAAACCATTTTTAACCCTTGTAAAGAAGGAAAAAAAACAAACATTTTTTGGAAGAATTGTTTAAGTTATCTAACACTTACAAGTGTCATACGGGTGTCGAACACCACTATCCATAGCATCAAAGCAATGAAAATAGTAATAATTTTTAGTTTAAACTACACTTTTGCATCCTTGTAAAAGGACACTAGTTAACATAGAATCACTTCACCTTTGGACTTTGATTCTTCATAATAATTGGAGGGATTGGGATTTGGGATTGGGATTTGGGTTGGGGAAATCCAATAATTCTAAGGTTGTTTTATAAATTGCATATTTTCCAAAACAATCAAATCATCAAGTTCTCAAGATAAAAACTTTTCTACCTAAAAATCTTAGGAAGATACATTTGATACTCACAACTCTATATGGGTTCAACATCTTTTTATCAGACAATAAATTCTCTAATATTGGCTTATTAGTGTGTGGTTAGGTGATTGTGTTGTTGTGGTGGGAAAATCCTACTTTACCTTGAAGATTATTTCTAATGGCCAACCATTCTTGCCAATAAATTGATCACTATTATACTCCTTCTAAGTTCCTAACTTAATCATTACCCAATATTTCCTATAATAAATCCTATTCAAAATTATTCATAGAGAGGAAAAATGAATGATGTCACGATACTTCACTCACAGTAGACCGAGTTTTAAAAAATAAAAAATACGCCCAATGTATTCAATGATTCACTTGGTTTTACAGCAAATATGTAGGACATACAACAATGGGAGAACATTTCACAACCAAAATTTCACAAAAATACGCCCAATGTATTCAATGATTCACTTGGTTTTACAGCAAATATGTAGGACATACAACCGTTTTACGAAAATCAGTTCATAGTGTTGAGAAAATACACTAAAATGTACATACTAACGATAATATAATAGACATGTATCACATAACAATCTAATAGACAAACTAGTTTCTGATACCACTAATATGATACTTAAACTAATAAATATTAAATTAACCAAAAAGTTGGAAGGTTTTAATCTAAATTAAATACAATTGAAAATGATAATAATATTTGTTTGCACCAATATTAAATTTTCATGTAGAATAAAATATCACAACATCACCATAGATAACAACTCAATTTCATAACTTGAAATAAAATATTTTGGCTTCTTAGAGCCTTACATTTTTCTTATAATAAAATAAGTAAATACTAGATAACATCGGTCATGATCTCATAGTATCACCTCCTACAATCTGTTTTATTCAAACAAACATCAAGACCAACCTAACATGGGTTAGAGACTAATTCTCCCCTTTTCTCTCATGAACGAACATCTGAGTACTACTTGTAGTGAGAAGACACTGCGTGCAACATGTAAAAGAGAAAAACACAGAAAACAAGGTGTTAGATATGTTATATGTGACTTAAAGTTGTACAACGAAAAATGCATAGAAACAAACATAAATCTACATTTATAATTCCAAACCATCTAAGGTTTACATATTAAACTACAAGATCTATATAAGTATGCCCTAACAACAACAAATCATCAAGAGTTATTGGCATTTTCACACTAAAGAGCAATCACTTCATAAACTAGGTTGATGAACCCCGCACACCACCCAATTCATTTAATATGTTCACTTGCATGTTAAATCCCTATATATGATGCATGTTTCAGAACATAAAATTCAAAAAATGTTACAATATTAAAAATTATTAATATCATCCACGCCTCTCACAAGGTAGGTAACTCATGAAAAAAATTATCATCATAACAACACCCCTTGCCTTTCTTGTGACAGGTGACCTGTCTTAGTAATATTCATCACAAAAATATACACAAAACAAGCATCTTGAAGATCAGCCTTGTAATTAGTTAAAACACGAATTTAATTCTTAAACTAACAACTTATATTCTATCCCCATTAAAATATGAAGTACATATTCTTTTTTTTTTTTGCTATGTCATTTTATGATTTCATTCGTCACTCAAGAAAAGTTATGACACGACGGATGTTCTAAGGATTTTCTAACCTATTGATTGAGTTTTTTGGTAATTTTTTTCAACCATAATTATCGCTTGTTTTGTTATTGATTTATACCCTTGATTTTCTAATCACACAAACACATCTTGTGTTAGCTTTTTTCTTTTTAACTAAGTTCAGTCAAATGCAACAAACATGAGAGAGAGAGAGCGGGGGGAAGAGATACAAGCAATTATCCTACTTCCTTCCATATTTTGGAAGTAGTCCAGTCCCCCTTGCACTTCCAATGAGATTTTTCACTATAATCACACAAGATTACAATTGCTCAAGCACACAAGCAAGAGACTATAAATGTTCAAGCTCAAAAGCAAGAGACTTCCTATGCTCAAGCACAAAAGCAAGAGATTTCCTAACAAACAGATTACAAAGAATAAGTTTAGTTGAACACTTGATATACAATCAGTGGTGTTCACAATATAAAACAGTTCAGACTCTAGTATTTAAGAATTTTTAAGATATGAAAGTTTATAAGAAATTCTAAGTGTTTGATGCACAATGATTTCAGCATAGTTTTGGCACAGGTTAACAATATTGTAGAGTCTCTACTAATGTTCAATTCTTCATTTCATTATATAAAGGTATGGAAGAGACGTTGTAGAGCTTCCAACATATCAAAGAGTTGTTGGAGAAGCTTGATCAATCAAGATTGATTTGTTGCTTGAAATGGTTAATGTACTAGGAATGAATAATTTGAAAACCATTCATTGATATGTATTTAACTGTTCCAATCCAATAGAAACACAGTTGTAGCTTGTACTATATGCGCAGGAAATGTTGGAGTAGTGGAGATAGTGATTGTACAATTGTATTATTTGTCCTTTATTGTCATTTCTCCGAGGATAAGCATCCAATGTCTTCTAATTCTTCAGAATATCCGTTGTTGTAGTCATCTAATCCCTTCTGCATATTTGTGTCTTCAACATATCCATAAAAACTAACTTCAAGTTCTTCACTTCAGCTTCTGATGAATCTTCAGACTTTGGGTGAACTTCAGACTCTGATAGTAAGCTTCTAGATAGACTTCAAACTCTAACTTCTTCAAATTCTAACTTGCAACTAAGCTTCCCTTTAAAAATCTTTTGCTCTAATTTGTTCTTCCAGAACCAATACAATGTTTTAAGACATATAAATTTTAGTCTATGGTCATGCGCACTTGAACAAATATTAGCATATTCAATTGAACTTTTAATACCTTGTTATCGTCAAAACTTAAGAGGCATAGTTTAAGCTCATTTTGTTCCAACAATCTCCCCCTTTTTGATGATGACAAACACAAGTATTAATAGTCAATTGTTGTTAATCTAATTAACAAATTGATTTTAAGGTATGAAGTTTGTAAGCTCCCCCTAAGTCTAATAGTTCTTAAGGTGAGTTTTGTAAGCTCCCCCTGAGTTCTATTCAAGTTAATTAAATTCATTTTAAGTTCAAAATAATTAAATAACGCATCACTCAGAATGAAATCACATTAAATCCAGAGGCTAAGAGGTAAGAAGTTGATTCCTAAGTCAAATTTTAAATTTAGTTAGTGGACTTAGAGCCTAAATACTTACATGTCTTACTCACTCTTTTGTCATCAACAAAAATAGAGTAAAGAGTAAGAAAAGATTGGATAAAAACGTGATTAAAAGCATCAGAGACTGCAAAATATATATGAAACAGATAAAGCATCAGAGTTAAAGAAAATTGTATCAAAGACAACAATATATCAGAAGCACAAATATTCGGAAGCAAAGATAAAACATGATAAGCAAAAATGAAGGGTGTGCAACTAAGGTTGTAAGGTTGATATTGCTTCTTCATCATGTCCAGAAGAGCAGCTATCCCGACATTAGTCTCTTCCTGTTTCTTTGCCATCTCTTCTTACTTCCTTATCAATTCCTCTTGAATTTCACTATGTCTCTTTTGTTCCTTCATAACTTCTGATAACTGATTCTTCTTGCAGTTTCTCAATCAGCTTAACTTCTTCAGGATCCTCAAGATCTAACCTCTTGATTACCACCTTCTCAGGTTTGATGAACATGTTGGTTATCCAGGAGGTATGAAGCCCAGTCTTGACAATCTGACAGTTGCTTGATGGATTTCTTGAGTTCAACAGCTTCCATACTCTTAACAACTTCCTTAAACCATTTTCTCATAGCTGCTTCTTGAGTTTCAATTGAGATGGTTTGAAGGTCATCAAGAGTCTTATCAGTGTCTATTGCTGCAAGAGCTGCTAAGATGCTGCAGAATTTGGGGTTACGTTTTGGTGCATCAGCTTTGGTCCCTTGGCCTCGTTCCAGCCCTGCGTCCTAAAGTACTAAGCGAGTAAGCTTCAGGTTAAGCTTGGTATTGCTCAAATATACGCTGAATCATATTTTTTATTTTTTTCTAGTTTAGATCATGTCTTCTGAACTTGGTCCTCTGGTGTTTGATTCTTGGCTACACTCCTGCCTTTGAGCAACTAAGCTTTTCATCGTTTAATTCTATATACAACTTCATAATCCATTGTCCACCTCTTACAAAATACAGCTGGGATATAGTTGCATGCATTTCCTACTCACGGAATGGTTGGTTACGCTTTAGCTATCTTTCTTTTGTTTTTGAACAACACTTTAGCTATCTCTTGATTGCACCTGTTTATTAAGTATTAAACAAGTTATTTTCAGAGAAAAAAAAGAGAGTTTAATTTTAATTCATTCTTAGTTTTCCTTCAAAAGAGTTTTAAAAAAAAATATGTATTTTTAAGTGTCTTTCTCTAAAGTGACGGATTTAAATCCATTTTTTTTGAGACAGCATCATAGAATCTCCCATTACTAATTATTCAATATCACAACACTAGTTGATAGCGCTGCTAAAAAAATTAGTCATCCTTACGCTCTGTGACTAAGAATTTTGTCTTGACTAAGTGCTTGTAATTTGTGACTAGAACACATCGAGGCACAAACTACTTACAAAGCTATAATGTAGAAGGAAACATGTAACATCTTCTACTAGGGTAATCCTCCAATAACTAATTTGAAAGTCTTGTGATTTAAGTTAAATACGCTTGGAATTTTATAACCATGATGAGTTGTCACATATGGGTGGGGCTTCAGTGACTTTGTGCTGGGTGACTTTGGTGACTTTAGTGTATTTTAGAGGAAAGAGAGTGATGATGAAATGATTAAAATAAATTATTTTGATGAGAGAGAATTATTGGTTAAGAGAGAGATAGAGGCAAAGGCACCGAAAGACACCGAAGCCAAAGGCACCCAAGTGCTACCCGTCACATATTTACCTTGATAAGTCCTTGCAGGTAGATATGAGTGCATTGAAGCAGATGGCAGAAAATGACCTCAAAGAGCTTGCAAATCTTATGGTACTTGTCACCAATTTGTGGCTTATGTTCAAATGCCTATTACATACATAGCATATGTTACAAATGCTTTGGCTGGTTGGTGGCATGGAAAATAATAAGGTAAATGGCCATTGTATTCAAATAAGCGTTATGTATGAAGCATAAGCTCTAAGATAGACACCTGGCACAACATAGATATTAACACGTCGACACCACTAATTTTAAAAAATATGACACGGATATCGCTACATATTTCTTTTAATCATTTATGAAAGACAAAAATTGATGATTAAACTATATAAGTGCATTTAAATTTAAATTTATGAATTTATTTCATTTTAAAAAAGTTCTAAAACAAAATACGATAGTTTTTAACATTTTATTTATCCATCTACTATCAAAAAAGCTAAAAAAATTGCAATCAATTTTATTTTTTTTTGACCCTTCATTGATTAACAATGATCCTCCAAAACTTTTTTAACTCTTGTAACTGTGTTTTAAATATATCTCTAAAGAGTATGTAAGCAAATAAAAAAAAAACTTTTTTGGAACAATTGTCTAAGTTGCCCAACACTTGTCATACAAGTGTCATATGTGTGTCGAACACCTCTATCTAAAGAGTGTTGAAGCAAAGAAAATAGAAGATATTTTTCGATACTTTGTATGAGATTTTCGACACGTTTCAAACAAGTTTCATATGAGTGTCGGACACCAATGTGTGTCGGGACACTGTGACACTCCTGATTATAGGGGTATCAATGCTTCAAATATTAATAATTTAATCTAAACTTTGATCACCTGATTTGTAATATTTGTTTTTTTTACAAACTCAAACTTGTACTTTGTGCTTCAAGTTAGTGATTAAAACTATATTCTTGTCCCACTAATAGAAAAAGAAAAATTAGCGAGGGAAATTAGTGACGGAAAAAATGAAATTCCTCACAAATTCCTTGGTCGCAAAATTTAGTGACGGAATTAGAGAGGGATTTCACGTTTTCCCTCACTAAATATCCCTCACTAATTTTCTTTTTTTAGTAGTGTCCTTCCTTCCCTATTTCCTTAGAAATCCTATTTTAATGGATTTTAGCTTCTGGTACTTGTTATTTAGGAGATGCTGGAGAAACTTATAGCTTGTGGTACGTGTTATTTAGGTCATGCAGGAGAAATATAGTGAAATTTTCAACATTTATTATGTAATCGTACAATCAAAATATGATACACTTAAAATTATAGTTGATATGACTAGTCTATTATCAAATCATATTTGGGGTCAAATTGATCTGGTATGTTTCGGGTATTTCTTTTGGTATATTTTTCGTTGATCTGGTCTGCATAGAACTAGTAATTGTGTTTCATAAAGGTCAATTGTATCTGGATAAATTGATGGCAATTTTTATCCCTCAAGTTGATAGGTAAATAGATTGAAATGGTCCTGCATGACACAGAAAATGTTTTTGGTGGTAATGATATTCATGCCTCTTTCATTATACTTTGTGATTTACAACAATATTAAATGTTTGTGGTTAAATGGGTATGCAATGATGATCAAAGTTGTTTCAGGTTCCCTGGTACGTTGTGGTGTATGGTTTGGGTGTTTGATCAATTATCCCTCTTTGATTTGTTGTATGATTCTTAACATGTGTGATCATAGAAGTTGAAATTTGAGCTGTAATGTTGGAATACGATTAGTAGTTGGAATTCGATTTATATTTTGTTATTAGGTTCTTTTATACTGAATAAGTTGAATGATTTGTATAGTTTTTTTTTTTTGGGATTATTGAAATACCTTTTTAAAAAGTAATCCCTTTTTTTAAGGGAAAAAATAATTCCTTTTTATAATCTCTAAAATCTAACATCCTTAATTTTCTAAAGAAAGGGGCTTTCAACATCGCTTTTTTTCTCTTGCTATTAAATACATGACCTATAATAACATTTTTATTCATAATATGCTATTAAATCCTCGAGCGAAAGAAGCATACCATAGCGCTTTTCCTACTAAAGAAAGACTTTTTCATAAAATTAGAGGTTGAGCATTTATGAATTGATGATTCTCTTTTACCAAAGGATATGATTTGAGAGTCAACAGATACATAGGCTTCACTGAAAGCTTGAAATTCCACATGTAATGTTGTTATCAAATGGAGAGTATGACTTGTATGTCTTGTGCATTTCATAAACTTCGTTCCCGAATCTTGGCTTTTGGTGGATTAGATGAAATAGAGTGGTATGACTTGAGAATCTCCAAAAGCAAAAATCAGTTTAGTTTGATGTGTTTCATTCGAAAGCCACAATTGAGATAATTTGATCCAGAGGCATGCCTTGTCTTATTTGGTCTTCATGATTAGCCACTTTGTTCTATAGGAAATGTTGCTTCCAAAATCCAACTTTTAACTTAACAATTGTGCAATTCTTTTTAGATGCTTACCAAATTCGAATCAAACAAATGTTTGAATTTCTTTTCTTTTCTTTACCGTGTTTACTCAAGATTTTGTGAACATGTGTGAATTTAAGGGTATGTGCTCAAAGTTTTTAATTTGAATAGAATAGGGGGGTTAGGTCAGAATTACAGTGTTGGATAAATTGATTGGAATCATAACACACTACTAGAAAGTTGTTGTTTAGTGACCGAAATAGAGACTGCAAATAATTGGTCACTGTAGTGACTAACTTAAACACCGAATAATGGAAAGTATTGACCAATAATAAATTGGTCTTGAAATCCGTTATAAATTTTTATAGTGACTGATTTAGAAACCACTAACACATTTTTTAATAAAATTAAATTAACAAAAAGGTCATAAATTTCATTGAGTGAGATATTATTCTCATCACGTGTCCACCACACCACCACTTTGTACCAACACTTCATCACTTTACATTGTATTTTCTCTCACATCACCACCGTCCAACACCATTCGAAGCTAGATCCGGCCGCTACACAATGAGATCTGAGAAAATGAAACGATTTTTGAGCTCCTTATCGCAAGATCTATCTTATAGTCCGATCGTTTTCCGTGAGGAGGGACTTAATCGTCCTTCTCCTATGGGTAAGAACATTTGTGACCACCTCTCTTCATTTTTCTTCTTCCTTTTTCATGCTATTCATTCTTTGTTATGAGCTCCTATCTTTTAATTTTTTTAGATTCAATTTTTTTTCCACATAACCACTATATATGAACTCTACAGTTGTTGTTGAAGGGATTTAAGAGAGGTTTTTCAAAATTTTATAATCCTCTTAGCGGAACAAATCCCATTGAAACGGATCTTGATTAAATCATTAATCACAAATCAAACAGAA
>Ga0315913_1006093_pt1 | contig 14629 bp, 9 predicted proteins | sample MpolsnodulesMG_FD_207736 | JGI IMG/M metagenome (GOLD analysis project Ga0315913, IMG submission 207736) | Medicago polymorpha root nodule microbial communities from Los Angeles, California, United States - small nodules | ecosystem: Host-associated > Plants > Roots > Nodule | place: USA... | reverse complement strand
GAATCTTAAAGATAGTATATATCCACCACACGTGGCATTTTGTGGTTGTTATGACAGCCAAGTTGGATGGGTTACACTGTATTCTTGGTGTTGGAAACAGAACTTTGCAAAATCACAACTTTGCAACTAGCGTGAGTTAACTCACGCAGGGTGCGTGAGTTAACTCATGCAGCGTGACTTAAGTCACGCATGTGTAAAATTAAGTCATGTTTGATTTACACATGCGTTAGTTAACTAGCGTAGGGGTATTTTGGTCAGTTTGGCTTGGTGGGAGCGAAACTTGCTGGGCGGAGAGCAGAAATCTTTAAAAACATTCTGATATCTTACCACTTTATAGTGTATATGTACCAAACTTCTCGTAGAAAGCTGGATTAATCAGATTCTTTGACTAAATACATGGACCGTATGACTTTTGATTGTTTTGATTTGTTATATACATGTACTGAAACTTTACATACATTTTGATATTCTCATTTTCTTCTGTAATTGCTTTGAATCCTCCAATTGTTACCTGGAAACATCTTATATTTATGTAGTTTGATAATTTTTTTTTTTTTCACATGTTTAGATTAACAGGAAGAACCTTACTAACCTGAAGGTCTATGCCATTGATGTTGATGAAGCTGATGAGGTGATCAATCAATCATTTTCTATTAGTTGTAATGAGTTTCTTGTGAGTGTTGCTCCATTGATTTTAAGGACCCTAACATTTTATTAACAAATAATATGTAGCTTGATGATGCTCTGAGTGCAACAAAGTTACAAGATGGCCGGATTAACATTTGGATACATGTTGCAGACGCAACTAGATATGTTCAACCTGGAAGTATTGTGGATAGGTATGTGGTTGATGTTCAAAGAGAGATTTTATTAAATGTTCGATGTCATGTTCTTCCTTAATGTTCTTAATGGCACACAGGGAGGCTATGAGAAGAGGAACTTCTGTTTTCTTGCCCACTGCTACATATTCTATGTTTCCAGAAAATCTTGCCATGGGAGCTATGAGTTTGAGACAAGGGGAGGTTTGTAATGCTGTTACTGTATCAGTTGTGCTGCATGAGGATGGCAGGTAAACTTAGATATGTTGAGTGCATGTTCTGCTAAAATTCATCCATTAACACATTAGAAATATAACATCAAAATCCACTCAACTGTGATATGTTGCGTTAAATTTATTTTAACTTGAAGGAGAGAAAAGATGGAAAATCTGAATATTAATTTTGATGATCAAAAAAAGTACAGACCTCAATTACACCCTTTTATAGACTAACGTAAGCAAATCTTATTGGGAAAAACCCAAGTCCCACATTGGATAGATAGGGTTCTTCATAAGAGTTTATAAAGACGAGGCACTCTTCACCTTATGAGCTGGTTCTGTAAGGATGAGTTAGGCCCCAATTTCAACATGGTATCAAAGCCTATCGTTTCGGGCCACCCAGGCCACCCACCATTTATACACGCACCAAGCCCAATGGTGTTGGGCGCGAGGGGGCGAGGGGGTGTATTGATAAAACCCCAAGTCCCACATTGGATAGATAAGACTTTTGATAAGAGTTTATAAAGAGAATGCACTCCTCACTTTATGAGCCGGTTTTGTAAGGATGAGTTAGACCCCAATTTCAACAAATCATAATAATAGCTATTCTAGAATTAAGGGAAATCTGAAAACAGTAAAGTAAATCCTATTATAAAAGGGAATACCTTTCGTGTTTCATCCATAAAAAACCACAGGAAATATTAAAACATTGAAAGTCTCAACAATAATAACATCTATGATTATATTTTTATAGGTGGCCTTTTATTAATAATATTCTCTGTGCATTTAACAGCATTGCAGAATGTTCAGTGTTCAACTCAGTGATTAAACCAACGTACATGTTAACATATGAGAGCGCATCAGAGCTACTCAATTTGAATCTTGAAGAGGAGGTTGAACTTAGAATTTTGTCTGAGGCTGCAAATCTTAGGTTAAATTGGCGCCGTCAGCAGGTAGGTTTCTTCTTTTGATTTGTGATTATAATATTTTAGGTTTTTAATGTTCTTATGGTTTTTCTGTATCCCTTTTGGTAAAAGAGGTGATTCTTATGCCAGATCATATAATATGGAACAACGATAAACTATAAACTATTTAATTAATCACATTTGAGAAGATCTTCCAGTTGACATCATTCACTGATTCATAATTCATAGCTTTACAGGTTTCATAACTGTCTAAATAAAGCATGACGTGAAACCTGTTACTTAAATCATCCAACAAGAATATTATGTAATTTGTCTGGGATTCGAGGAGCTTTGGTCTATCCCATGGATCTTAAAATTTTATTATTCTCGGATAAGTGATGAAAAATTGTATTTGTATTTTATATTTTTGTATGTTGTTAATAAACAAAGTAATCACACTATTGTAAACTGGCAGCATGCTTTAATGGACACAGTTTTTACCTATTTGTTTGTATTCCTTCAAATCACTTTCGATAGCTTTATAGCTAGTTCAAAGTATCGAAAGTATATTGTCTGAGAGGCCGGTAGTTTTTTGAATTTAGAAACTTGTACCCAATACGTGGAGTCAAATATTGCACGAATTTTTGGAGCTGTCTATTCTATAATAGTTTTAGCTGAATGCTCGGGTATAAATACGACTTAGTAATTGAAATCCACGCTTGTTGATCCTTAATGACATTCTGACTTGTGGAATTGGCTATTTATTTAAAAAGCATTTAGTTAGCTGAAGCTATTTATTTTTATTAGTCTCTGACATTTTAAAATTTGCTTTCTCTTCCTTTGTTAAGGGTGCCGTCGAGACAGCAACATTAGAAGCTCGCATCAAAGTATCTAATCCAGAGGATCCAGAGCCATCAATAAACCTTTATGTAGAAAATCAGGCAGACCCTGCAATGCGATTAGTCTCTGAGATGATGATCCTCTGTGGCGAAGCTATAGCTACATTTGGATCTCGGAATAACATTCCTTTACCCTACAGGGGACAACCTCAATCAGATATAAATCTTTCTGAATTTTCCCATCTTCCGGAAGGGCCTGTTAGGAGCTTTGCCCTAATCAAGATAATGCGTGCAGCTGAAATTGATTTCAGGAAGCCAGCACGCCACGGGGTTTTGGGAATTCCTGGTTATGTTCAATTTACCTCTCCCATCCGTAGATATTTAGACCTTCTTGCTCATTATCAGGTATGTTTCTTTTGATTTTATTATTGCAAAGTAGAATATATTACATGACTTGATGCTTCTAGATGCATGCCATGAAATTGTTTGCGAAATCAGAAAGAGTCAGGAAATTGAAGGAAACTAGATTGAAAAACATGAAACTTTTAGTTCCCTTCACAAGGGACAGGACGCAGGATGGGACAGTTTGGGATACCTGAACTATCTATATGTTTTTGGAGAAATACTTACAAAAGTTAGTATCTATATTTATATAATTTTACAAATTCCTCCTAAGGATCTAATTAGATAATGACTTTATATTGTATACAACTACTTGTGGTTTTTAAAAGGATAGTAAATATTGTTGGTGAAAAAGTATATTCAACGGTACCTATTTACATGCATATGTATTTCAATTAATATTTAAGACTTTACTGGGTGCTTTTTGTTTATAGCTGTTTCGATACTGTTTACATTTTTGATTCTAATATTCAGAGATTGCAAAGCTTTGTTGTATTTCTTTTTTCTTTTTATTTTATTTTTTATCTTCCTACTCTCGTTTTTATTGATTTATCTTTTGTCTCCATGCTATATTTTGATTAGTTGCTCTCCACCAATGTAAGTCCATATTTGATTTCCTTCATTCTACATATTCATCATATAGCCTGAAAATATATACCCCATATCATATTAACAGTTATGTTCGTGTAGAAGCGTTATTTGGGTTTATATTCATGCAGTGATTATAACCTAGAAGAAGACATGATTTTATAGCTCCAAATATATCATATTTTAGTTTTTTATTTTATTTTTAATATATTCGTCCTCATACTCACACCAATACATATTTTGCTATGTGATTAACTTCATCTAGGGTATTTTCTTCTAAGATGTTTTTCTGTCTGTTTTGGATGTGTCTGGAATGATTTTGTTTTTTCTGCAGATAAAGGCATTTCTTAGAGGCGAGCCTCCACCCTTTACATCTGGTAATCTCGAAGGTCTAGCAGCAGGTGTAAATGAGAAAGTTAGAGCAGTGAGGAAGCTCTCCAACAGTAGTCTCCGTTACTGGATACTAGAATATTTACGAAAACAACCAAAAGAGAGAGGATACCGTGCTTTAGTCCTTAAATTTTTGAAAGATCGCATTGCAGCTCTGTTATTGGTTGAGGTAAGCAGATAATTGTTCCCTATTATATAATATTTTTCATAGGCCGTGCCATTCTATAATTGTCCTACTGAGAAATGTAGCAGCATATAAAACATCTAGACAGGATAGTGATATACACTGGTTCAGAATCTTGACAAAAAAGATGATTTAGTGAGCAATTATCACTACTCAATAGTTGTACTTGTACCAGTGGGGTACAGGGCCGGTGAATAAGAAAAAGAGAATACAAACAAATACAGAAACCCTCATTCGTGTATGCCAGAGATCCAGAACATTCTTTCCTTAGCCTCCTTTCCAATAATACTCAAGATTGCCCTATCTAATTTCCACTCTCATCATTTGTAATCTATCATCTTCAACTTTGACTAATTCCTTAACTTATTAACTACTTTATTTGACTAATAGGGTAATATAACATGTATCTGCTAAATATTAGTTGTGTCGATGGCATATTGGTCAGTGAACCAGTCATACAAGTAGCTGTATTGAGTTGAATATTGTTTTCAGTAGGATTGATATTTCAAATACCAATTGACAAAAAAAAGTTCCAGTTGAATAAGATCGAAATTCAATTGTGATAGAAGATGAGATTGATTTTTGAATAAGGCCGGGGGAACTGATGGAAAATAATTTTTATAACAGCATAACAGAGATAAAAATGACAGTAACAGAACAATTGTAATTGATGACTACATAATAACATAATATTTGGTTATGGTTTGATCCTTCTCTTATTCCAGACATCATGTATATAAATGTCCTAAGCCAGTGATTTCCACTTAATTGATGGTCAGATTCTCAGTTATAGCTAAACCTTAATAACTCGATGCCTTAGTCCTATATCTCAATTTAGCTTTCCCTAATTCCTTAGGTGAACTCAATCCAGACCTGCAGTATTTGCAGGAATCACAAGATTACACAATTTACATTTTTTATTACTAGGCATGTTTTTATTTGTGCTTTTTACTTGACATCTTAAGGCACATTACATGAGGATGTTCGGATAACCTTGGGTATTACTCATACGTGTTTTGACACCATGCAATTGTGTTATTCTATTGTTTTGAATCCTAAGATGATTCTCATTTGCAGGTTGGATTTCAAGCTACTGCTTGGGTCTCAGTTGGATCACAAATAGGGGATGAAGTAGTGGTTAAGGTTGAACAGTCACATCCACGTGATGATATTATTTATGTGAAGGAGGTTGCAAGAGGTTGACTTGAGATATTGTTCTTGAAAAGACCTTTTCAATTTCAACAGGTTGTTCAAAAGGCTAAGGTCCTAAAAGTTCTGTACTTAATTTCAACTAACACATGAACCACACTCTTTCATTTGAGAGGATAGCCTTGTTAACTCCCACTCAGCTTGGCTAGTTTGGTACAACCTCGTCTTTTGCATGGAAATGCGATCACGCTTCACTGGCCAAAATTCATCATTTAAAGCTGTTCAAATCTTTAAGAGCATCTCTTGCACAGAAGTTCATGAATGTTTCGGCCTTCAATCGTGCTGCAACTTTACACCATTTTCTCTAAGCATGCAGTGGCAAAAAGTTAGCAGGTTTTCGCCCCCGCTGATAGTTTGCCCATTATTAATTTTTTAAGATGTCTCTAATAGAGGTTGTTGTAGTAATGCATCGCCAAAAGGAGATTTTTCCGTATATTTTACTGAAAATTCATGGCTGAGGGCATTTTGTTTTTGGAACGGTAAATGATAGTTGTTTTTGTTAGACTCATTAGATCTTAGAGAGTGGGTTTCGAATCTTATCCTCTCATAATTCCCAATTTTTATCTCAAGAATGTATATTGTAATGTGAGTTCCTATTCATCCCCGTATATTAACGTTCATGCCTGTTAAAGAAGGAAAATACTTTGCTTGATTTGTCTGTCTCAATCATAGTGGATATGGAGGAGACATTTTCAGTAAATGGTTATAACGATGATTCGATATCAACCAAGGACAAAAATAGTAGAACGAAGATTTGCTTGCGATTCTTAAAGTTGTTACTATATTGGAGACTTAGATAGACGAATTCAATAGAAAACTATTTTGTGTACATCCAGTTGAAGAAAAAGATACATATATATGATGCGATAAAAAGGAAAAAAATGTGGTGTATATATATCATTGTTGACAGATTTTTAGTCAAATGAATGTTCATATATAGGGATGAAAGGAGTGCATAAAAGATAGTATTTACTTTACCGTGTCGCATGTTCCTAAGGAGTCCTTCCATCTTATGCATTTAAGAGTCCAATGTTCAAGTTTTTTCAATACAGTGTCTATACCTGAGAAGTTTCTACAATCTTGAGGAAATTCAAAAGAAATATTTTCTCTTGCTAGCAGAACTAATGTCAACTGCCGTTTCCCTTTCTTAGGTGAGTCCTGCTAGGGGTGGGAAAAAAATTGAAAAACGGAACTGAACTGACCAAAAAAAACTGAACTATTACTAACAGTTCTGAAACTGGATTGAAACAGTTCAGTTTGGTTCGAAACAGTTCAGATTGATTCGAAACAGTTCAGTTTGGTAACTAAAATTCGATTTCGTGTGTTTTTATTTTTATTTTTTTTAACTATACTAATAATAACATTTTGGTTCAGTTCAGTTTAGTTCGAAATGCAAAATACTCTTGGTTCGGATTATATATCTGAACTTGTTTTGGATTATATAATCCGAAAATTTCATACCCTGTTGTAGCTTGATGCACCCTAAAAGATCTTGATGTTGAAGTACATTTGATAGGTTTGGATTATATATAATCCAAACAAATTTTATCCAATTTGGATTATATAATCCGAAATGTGTCAAACACCCCATTACAAGTCAAAATTTGGAGGGGGAAAGAGACATTTCAGATTATATAATCCAAAATGTATCAACACAAAGACTGACAAGGTCTGTTTTGGCTGACACATGAATTTTGCGCTTTAAATTGCTTCTAAACGTATGAACATGCATTGATCAGATGTTCAAACATAAAATTCAATCCAAAATAGAAATTAACAATACAACATGATTTTCAAACATTAAATTAAAAACACAAATTATCCAAAGGTTACAAACCAAACGTTAATACATAAAATTCAAAATAGAAATTATCTAGAGGCTACAACAACATAACATTTAAAATCAACCCTGCCACCCTCAACAATATACGCCTACGACGCTAAACTCGTCCACAATGAACCTCTCCCAAGACTTCTTCCAAATGAACCCATTAAGGAGACCCTTACACAATCAAACCACTAGACATGACAACACATACATGGTCTCTGATATGGCCCAACCTTCCGGACAGATCTAAATACCCCTGCTCTCCATCCTTCTCAACAACAATTTCATATAGGGCCTTCTGCTCGAGTGGCCACGAAACCTGAACATCCTTGTCTGGAAGAATCATTCGTGGATGTAAGATGGGATAAAACCATCTGATGTATCCAAGATCTACCTCCACACCCAGGAATGTAGGGAGCCCCAACTGCTCAGTTGTCTGCACATGGTCAAGATGGTGGGTGTAGCGGTAGCTGATATCACCTAAGGTCATCTGAACAGGTGCATTATTATGTGGATGTCCAAAGACGGTTTATAGGTACCCAAATTGGTGCGAACATACCCCTGAGCGGTAAAAACATCATGGCCTATGGATGCTAACGTTCCCTGGGGTTTGAGGGTGTTACACCCAAGGATTCCAACCATCGAACCCTATTCTCTTTGGTATTAAAACCAATTATCTATACTTTAAGGGAGAACCAACAAATAAAGAACAACCAAAGGGGGAAAATGGAGTCAACATGAACGCAAGTGGAAAAGTGTATGGAGCTACTGGGGGCTCCTGGAAGGATGAAGAAGAAGACTTTGATGTTGGGGATCCTGTCATGCTAAGACATCCAAGAGAGTTCTATGGTTTCTTCGTGAGGAAAGCTAGACAAGAATGGGATGGACCATTCGTAGTAAAAAAAGGTTCGACCAAATAAAGAGACTGCGATTTGAGATGAAGTCATGTAGTACTCATATGTTGATCCAAGTGATATAAAGATGGTGGAGTATCATGTTGGTGAAGGCGGGTATGATGAAGATAAGCCAACACCAGAAAGACGCATGAGTAGTGCATAGACATATCTGTCAGGCTCGAGACGTTAAACATGCGCTGAATAGGAGGCAACCTATTGTCCGTCGGAACTGAGACGTTAAACAAGTGCTAAATGGGAGGCAACTCATTAGTTTATTTTTCTGCATTTTTATTTTCAGCTAAGCTGAGATTTCTTGACTAATCAATTTCATTTCTTAAACCTATAACTAATCCTCAAGTACTATCTTATAAAATTTTATTTTTTTGCATTTACATATACAACATTTCCTTTTATGCTTTAATTTGTTTTAATCTTAGGAAGTCAGTCAAAGCATTTACGGTGGATGCTAGTTTACCCTTACATTCAAGAGCACAATACTTTATGGGGCTTGCTACTGAAGGTACTTATAGGATCACCATGTCTTTTCTGAATAGCATAACCGATGATATTCAAAGCCAAATATTTCCATATCCATTATAGGTTGTTAAATACTTAAATATTTCCAATTATGAGTGTTCCATATGAGTGCTATTTTTGCTCGAGTTTGTGGCTCTTCTTTATGGGCGATCAGTTAAATTATAATACACACGAGCCTTTCAAGCCACCCTTTTATATTCTTACTATCCTTCGTGAAACCACTTTGAGTATCCAAACGAAATTTTCTTTCATGTTACTTAGTGACGAATCATGTCACAACCCTAAACCTTAAATGCACCCTATTTAATTTCAATTGGAGTTAGATATGATATTATATTGGCTGAGTATTCGAAGCTAAGTTTGAGGTTACTATTTGGAATTAGCAACATTTTAAGTTTGGGGTGGGGTAATAGTAGAAGATATTTGTGAGAAAAAGAAAAACAATTTTAAAAAAAAATGTAGATGACTATAGATCTACACACAAAAAAAAATGGAAAAAAAAAATCAAGAGCAAAATATTTTGGTCTCTTAAAAAAAATGTTTATTTCTGTCAAAAATAAAAAGACAAAGAGTTCTATTGTTTTACCCATCTTGTATGATTCAAGGAAGGAAAGGTGGCAGATCATCTATCTTTAGTATATGAATCCTTAGGTTAATAAAATAACTCCAAGTTCTTTTGTTAGCCTACTTCCCAAAATATATCCATCCTTAACCTAAGCCATGTTATAACCCTTAAAGTTCTCTCAGTGTGTAAATAATTTTAACTGAACTGTTTGTTTAAAATTGTCTCAAATTTACATCAAGGTACATTCATGTGACGACTGGAGTGGGTAAATGTCGTGACCAGCCATACTGCTTTAGGAGATACATATGTGTATCATGGAAAAGAGTATGGCTGAGAATATATGTTACTTTCTCCTAGCCGGACCCGCTTGAATGTAACATGGTAAGTTAGTTGCTGCTCTGTTATAGATGCAATGAATGATGCCCTAAGCACAACTTTCGGAAAGGTATGTTTTTCTTGAAAAAAATGCATCGAGTAACTTGTGTTTTTCTTTTCGTTACTTGAGGGCAAGCAACAGTTTAAGTTTGGGGTTGTGATGACAGGTCATCTTACGTTATTCTTAGCATGTTTTTTAGTCTATTTTAGTAGGTTTTACCAACAAAGCAGAGAAGTATTAGATAATTGCCTATGATTTTGAGACATTTGTAATATTTTAGTAGGTAATATTTGAGTCTGTAATTCAATTATTCCCGAAAGACCTCCGAAGATTATTGGGCCTTAGGAAGATGAAGAATGAAGATTCAAGAGGGCCTCGGAAGACTTTATACAGGGAGTAATTATGTTCCCAAGTTCCAAGACAGCTTAATTATGAAGAAAACACCTCAATATGCGAAGAATATAGGATAATAGGAAAGTAATGCATTGTAGTGCCCGACGCACAACAAGTGGCGCGAGGTGCTACAAAGTGATGAACTAAAGCGCCTGGCACATGCCAGTAGGCGCAAGGCACCTGAAAGTCCCAGGCACATGCGCTAGGAGCATTACCTTAGGCGCAAGGCGCATGGAAACTTGCAAAAAAAAGTCACTTTTTGTGACTTTTTCGCCCATGGAAGCCCATAATTTTAGCCCAAGTTAGGTGGAAACTTTCCTTATAAATAGCAACCTTCCTCATTCACAATTTGTCGTTCATAACTGGAGCTGTTCAAGAGGAAGGCTATTCTAGGAGCCAAGGAGGAGTTCTATCTTCTCTTATCTTTTCTAGGGTATGTTTTTATCTTTTACTATTTCTGTCTTAGTTATCATGTGTAACTAGATATTTATAGGTTAGGGTTCTAAGATGAACCTCTGTTTACTTTTGTTAGATAAGTATTTAATTTAATGTCATATTATTTTAGTTTATTTTCTGTTCGTTATTAAGTTTTATTTAGGATTAATTTATTTTGGCGAGGTGTAACCCTAGGTTAGATACTTAGGTCGTGACAGGGCTTAACATTGTTATTACTATCTTGATGTTTATATCTTGATATTTATATCCTTATAGTAGTAACTATCTGTCTAGGAAGTAAGCGATTAGTAAACTAGATGAAAGATGATGAAAGCGAGTTGACCCTAGTAGTAAGTACTTAGGAGGTGACATTACTAATATTAAGTAAAATCTGCTGAACCTAGGATGTAACTAGTTTAGTAATTAGGGAAACAAGCACTGAGGGGAATAAACCTAGTAAAACCATTGTCCTCGACCTCTAGGTAAGGTAGAAGCTGATCGGGCTGCCCTTTGTAGAACTACTTAGGGGGAATGAGTGTGCGCTATGAGTGTCCTAAGATTCATAGATGGGAAGACCTTCGGGAACATTGACCTTCATTGCTTCTGGAAACCTAGGAATTAGCAAGACCCGGCACGTAAGGATCACCGTGCGATCAGCAGGTGCAATTAGCCATCGGAGGGATATACCTATATCAACCAAGATAGTATAGACCCCTCACGTAAGGATCACCATGCGATCAGTAGGTGCAACTTGACAACCGACTAGGTTAGAACGTCCTAACAGCCTCATCACGTGTACAGTCTATTTAAAATAACTAAACGTGACATGAATGTTATTTAATATCCAACAAAAAAAATAGGGGGGATTCAAAGAGTCCCAAACGCTGTTTAATTTTCTGCAACCAAAAAAAGGTAACTTGCTTTGCTTCAAACAGATAAAAATTGCAATATCTAACTCTTATCTCTTTTATTTTATATCGTCAACTTAAAATAAGTAACACAAATTGTTTGGACGAAACGACAATCACTATGGATACAATACTTTACTTATCACTTTATTACTTGGTAAATATATATATATATATATGATAACAATAATAATAATAATAATAATAATAATAATATAGGGAAGTATCATTCAAATTAGAACACATGTTCGAACAACACAATCTCTCACCAACAATCCTTTCGGTCAAGAATCTTTAAAGATCAAAAGCAGAAAAAATAAGATTGCTTGAAAAAGATTTGGCCAATTCTATAAGAAGTTTCGATTGAACATTTGCTAGGTGTATTGGAACTTCAACATATTATTTGTCTCGATCATAGTGGATATGGAGGAGACATTTTCATTAAATGGTTATAACGATGACTCGATAGCAACCAAGGACAAAAAAAAGAACGAAGTTTTTACCATATTAATTATCATACACATAAGAAATTAATTTTACCATATCTAATGTTCCCGAAGTTCTTTTTCTACATTCTACCTCCCATTGATCAAGATTTGATGATAAATTTTCTGTATTTGGGAAAGTTGTTGCATCCATTGAAAATTTAAATGACATAATCTCCTTTTTGATCCATATGGTTTTCAACTGCCCCTTTCAAAAAAAAAGAAAGAAGGTTTTCAACCGCCTTCTTCTATGTGGTTCCTATCAAACAAAACCATCCATACAAATATGTTAGAACAATAATTAAAATGTTATAACAAATAAATGTACTCAATGCATTCAATTATTTTTCTTTTTGCAAGGACTCCCATTTGATTTAAAAAAAAAGTGTTAAACACCATTAATAGACGACAATAAGTTTCTCACTAGCAGCTGAAAGGACTTACTCAAAATATATCCAAAATATTGAATTAAAAATGTACTTAACAATAATGTACCTGATGGTATGGTTGGTCTTCATACGGATCAGGTAAGGAATGACCTTGTTGTTCCTCATCTTGTGCACCAACTTCTTCTTGATTCTGAAGGTCTTGTGTGACAACATTTTCAATTCTCACCTTCGAGATGCCTGAGGACTGCACCGAGCATGCTTGTAAACCTTAACACCCAATACATGTATAATTTATATTTTGGATATATTCGAAATTTCAACTAACAATTGATTTAATTGACAAAAAAAAAATGAAATGGTTTTCTTTTATGCGTTTCAAATAATTTACAATGAAAACATAAAAAAAATAACATTTTTTAGCCTCCAACTTTTGTCTATATGCTTGAACTTCTTCCTTACAACAAAAAACTGATGTGCAATGAAATTAGTTTTAAGTAAATTGTAATATCCCGCTTATTAGTTTCGCGGTATTTAATCTGTAAACTTAATTGTGTACGCGTTTAAGTAGGAGGGCATTTTAGTAATTGCATAAAGGGGACTATTTAAGTGATTTTGATCCAAAACAATTCATTTCCATTATTCTTTCTCTCTCCTAAGATCAGATTTTCCCTCTTCCCCACCCTTCTCCATTGTTCTCCCTCTCATCACATGCAAACCTCTCTAAATTCATCACCTCTTCTATGAATTAGACATGCAATGTTCATTTAGGACCCTTACACCAACTTAAGATCTTGTGCAACACTGATTTTAAATCAGCATCCCTCTCTCAATTAAAGATGTTTAAGTGTGATGTTCAACAAGGATGAAAGAAGTTGAGCTACACTTAGTGTTCTTGTAAAAGAAGTTGGAACTTAAGCAAGTTCTGAGCTTTGGAAACAACTTTGTAGAGGGATCAAAGCTAGGGTTTTACTTGGAGCTTGGATTAGGGTGTTATCAGGTTCCTTTGAGGTGAGTTCTTATATATAACCCACCATTATTGTTGTGTGTTGAACCAAGCATGAGTGAACAAGTTTCTTGAAATCTTGAACCATGAATCCTATTTTTTTGCATGCAATGCTTATAGGTTAAGTTAATATTTATTATACCAAGTTCCTGTGTTTTCTCTGTGTTCTAAAAGCTGAAACATGCAATGGGTACCTTTGAATTGGAGGTTTTTAACAAAAATGACAGTTTTTCATGTTTCTGGGCTGTCATAGCTCGCCAGGCGAGCTAGAACTCGCCGTGGTGAGTTATGATCACAGAGCTACTGACCTCACTCGCTGGGAGCTCGCCATGGCGAGCATGTTACTCGCTGGGGCAAGTTGGGCTGCACAGCAATGTGTGGTTTGACTCGTTCCGGACAGACAATGATCGTCTGATGCTCAAATCTTGAATGTTTTCTATGAATATAAGCCCCTCCGATCAATGTCCCTTTGTTATAATTTGATGTCTTGTGAGAAACAACACATAACAAGTATTAACTTAAATTTAGGAGCATGGCATACAAGGGAAAACATATACAGGCTATGTCGGTTAATCTTCATGACTGCTAAGTTACTAGAGATAACATAGAGCCTTAACTTAGGCAGTTGAGAATTAGTTTTGTCAGCACGCGTAAAAGCGTATTAGGTTATGTATGAACAAGAAAATGTATATGCTTATGAATATGATTATGTAGGTGTCGTGTCTCTTGCTATCCACGCCAGGGGGATACAAGAGGTTCACGTCAGGGGAACGGGACACGCTCCGCAAGGTAGGCCCGCACGACACTGAAAGGAGTCCAATGTACCTTAGCTAGGAATTAATTGGTTATGTATGGGACTGTACTCGGGGTTACTCCACCCGATACACTCCGTAAAATCAACTCAGATATTTGATTGATACACCATATATGCTATGTTTATGACAAGAAATGACATGATATGATATGATGCAGTTAGCTACAAGTGACGGCGATCTAGGTATGCACGATCGTCTTAGGTATGCATGAGTTCACGCACGTATAATCAACCAACCGGTTGTATTGTAGACACGTGGTAACCGTAGGTCTTTCCCCGAGGTTACCTCTAGCCTAGGGCTTAGGTAGAACTCAATGAGACGTTATGTCTCATCCCATTCCGTCTTTTGTTCAGGTTCCCAGGTTGTTCGAGGCAAATCAGTACATGTCTTTCGAAAAGAAAAAAAAGGAAAATCAGTATATGTCTTTCCAAAAAAAAAAAAGGAAA